>Ga0105051_10000032_pt1 | contig 144283 bp, 138 predicted proteins | sample FRY02_FD_78383 | JGI IMG/M metagenome (GOLD analysis project Ga0105051, IMG submission 78383) | Freshwater microbial communities from Lake Fryxell liftoff mats and glacier meltwater in Antarctica - FRY-02 (megahit assembly) | ecosystem: Environmental > Aquatic > Freshwater > Ice > Glacier... | reverse complement strand
TACAACATCTTCAGCCTTGCCGTGGCACCGGCTGAAGAAGAGGGTCGTAGCCGGATCACGATTGTCGTCGACCTCGACTCGGCGCCGCTCGAACAGATCACGAAGCAGCTGTTCAAGCTGATCGACGTGATCAAGATCTCTGAACTCGACCCATCGCGTAGCGTCGAGCGTGAGCTACTCATCGCCACCGTCAAGGCCTCAGGCCCCAAACTGGCTGACGTGTCGACTTTGGCCGAGATCTTTGAAGGCAAGATCATCGCCGTGGCCGAGGATCTTGTCACCGTCAGCCTCGAGGGTCATCCCGACAAGCTTGACGATTTTGAGGATTTACTCGGTCGACATGGCATTGTTGAGCTGCAGCGGACGGGTCGTGTAGCCCTGCCCAAGCTCGATCGAAGCTCGCGTCATCGCTCCGCTCACTGAGACAACCGCCCTAAGACAATGCGGCGTTCTGCGCCACGCTGTCCGAATCAATCTCCGAACACCCATCCCTCTGAGAGGGCCCCGTCGTCCCGCATTGCCAACGGTCCGATCAGTCAGACGACGGTGCGGCCTCGGGAAGTAGCGACCAGAAGGCGCTGACCAGAGGGTTCTTGAGGTGGCGCTGCAAGGTGAACAGCCCAAGGTCGTAGGCGGCAAGGGCGGGTGTGACGTCGAGAATGCGCACGCGAGCGGCGTGTGGGCTGTTGTCGAGCACGATCTGGGGAACCACTCCAACCCCGAGTCCGAGGCTGACCATGCTGACAATGGCCTCGTTTCCGGCGACTCGGGCGTAGATCTTTGGTGTCACCCCGAGGGTCCGGAACCAGTTGTCGACACGTTCTCGGGCGATCCCGCTGGTGGCAAGGATCATGGGAGTGTGCTGCCAGGTGGCGGGGTCGTCAAGTGATACCAGCGTGGAGTCCGCTGGGTCAATCGGCGCGATGAAGACAAGCGGCGAGGTCCGGATGGGCTTGAAAACTACCCCTGCCGGCAAGCTCTCGGGACGAGCGGCAATGGCCAACTCTTCTTCCAGCGCCAGAACGCGGGAGATCGCTTGCTCGGGGTCGCCGGTTTGCAGCTTGATCTCAACCTGGGGATGAGCGGGTCGAAAGCCGTTCAACAGGTCGACCAGAATGCTGTGGCTGGCGGTGACGGAACACCACAAGCTGATCTCGCCGTGAAGTTGCTCGGTCGGGTCGGTCAGCTCGTAACGGACCTGATCCCACTGCTGCACCGCATTGCGGGCGTACTGCTGGAACTTGAGCCCCTCGGAGGTGAGTGCGACGGTGCGGTTGTCACGATCGAACAGCGACACGTTGAGTTCGATCTCGAGTTGGCGTATGTGGCGCGACAGCGCGGACGTGCTGATGTTGGAGCGAGCGCTGGCCCGTCCGAAGTGCAGGGTTTCGCTCAGCACGACGAAGTGTTTGAGCGTGGTGATGTTCATGGCGACCCACGAGTGTTGCACGAATCGGGATGTTGTGTTGCATATATATCAATTTCCGAAACGACGGCTGAACGCTAGGATCCAGCGGTCCGACCTCAGATGGAGCCCTTCCCATGGCCAATTATTTCAATACCCTTCCGCTTCGAGAGCAGCTCGCCGAACTCGGCAAGTGCCGCTTCATGCACCTCGACGAATTCACCGAGGGTGTCGACGCACTCAAGGGCAAGAGGATCGTCGTGATCGGCTGTGGTGCGCAGGGACTCAATCAGGGTTTGAATCTTCGAGACAGTGGCCTCGATGTCTCCTACACACTGCGCGCTGAGGCCATCGAGCAACAGCGTCAGTCATGGAAGAACGCCACGGAGAATGGTTTCACTGTCGGGACCTACGAAGAGCTGCTGCCCACCGCCGATGTGGTGTTGAACCTCACCCCGGACAAGCAGCACACGTCGGTGGTCAACACGATCATGCCGATGATGAAGCACGGCGCGTGTCTGTCGTATTCGCACGGCTTCAACATCGTTGAAGAGGGCATGCAGATTCGCGATGACATCACCGTCATCATGGTTGCTCCGAAGTGCCCGGGCTCAGAAGTTCGCGCCGAGTACGTGCGCGGCTTTGGTGTGCCGACCTTGATCGCCGTGCACGAGGACAACGATCCGAACGGTGAGGGTCTCGCTCTCGCAAAGGCCTATGCCGTGGGCACGGGCGGCCACAAGGCGGGCGTGCTCATGTCGTCGTTCATCGCCGAGGTCAAGTCCGACCTCATGGGTGAGCAAACGATCCTGTGCGGCATGTTGCAGACCGGCTCGCTCTTGTGCTTCGACAAGATGATCGAAGAGGGAATCGATGCTGGCTACGCCTCGAAGCTGATCCAGTACGGCTGGGAGACGACCACCGAAGCGCTGAAGTACGGCGGCGTCACCAACATGATGGACCGCCTGTCGAACCCGGCGAAGATTCGAGCCTACGATCTGGCAGAACAGATGAAGGACATCATGCGTCCGCTGTACAACAAGCACCAGGACGACATCATGAACGGCACGTTCTCGTCAGGAATGATGGACGACTGGGCCAACGACGACGCCAAGCTGCTCGGCTGGCGTGCGGACACCGCAGAAACAGCGTTTGAAAAGACGCCGGCAGGCGACGTCGAGATCGCCGAGCAGGAGTACTTCGACAACGGCATTCTCATGGTCGCCATGGTGAAGGCCGGCGTCGAGCTTGCCTTCGAAACCATGACCGCCGCAGGCATCATCGCCGATTCGGCCTACTACGAGTCGCTGCACGAGACGCCCTTGATTGCCAACACCGTCGCCCGCAAGAAGCTCTACGAAATGAACGCGACCATCTCGGATACCGCCGAGTACGGCTGCTACCTGTACAACCACGCCTGCGTGCCGCTGTTGGGTGAGTTCATGAAGGGCATCTCGACCGACGTCATCGGCAAGGGCCTCGACCTCAGCGACACCGGCGTCGACAACGCCCGTCTCATCGAGGTGAACGCAGCAATCCGTAGCCATCCGGTTGAAGCGATCGGTGGCGTCCTGCGCGGCTACATGGCCGACATGAAGCAGATCATCTAGAGCAGATCTTTTCGATCAGTGCACGCCATTCGTTTGGATGCCGTCTCGGTTGATTTCGACGGGCGATTTCAACTCAACGACATCAACTGGGCGATCGAGCCAGGACAGCACTGGCTGGTCATCGGCACCAACGGCTCCGGCAAGTCGGCGCTTGCGGCCGCGCTTGCAGGTGCAGGCGAGCGCGTGTCAGGGACATGGTCTGGCGTACCCGAACGGGTCGCGCTCGTTTCCTACGAACGACAAGCCGAGCTCATCGAAGCCGAACGTCGCAAGGATGATGCCGACATCCTGGATGTGATTTCAGAAGGCACACCCGTCGGAGAGATCATCGACGCGGTCTGTCAGGATCGTGAGCTCGCGAACGAGTTGGTCGACACATTGGGTCTGCGCTCGCTGATCGATCGAGCGTTCCGCAAACTCTCGACCGGTGAGACCCGCAAAGTCATGCTCATCCGAGCGCTGACGAGTCAGCCGGATCTGCTCGTTCTGGACGAACCCTTCGATGGGCTCGATCACGATTCGCTGGCCTGGCTCCAGGATCATCTGCGTGTCCTGGCAACCGCAGTGCCCATGGTCATCGTGCTGAACCGGTTCGATGAGATTCCGGAGTTCATCACGCACGTGGCGTATGTCGAGGACGGACACCTGTCCCATCGGGTGGAGCGGAGCGACGAGCCTTCGATGGCCGACCTGTATCAGCTCCTGCATTTGAAGACGAGCGATCTCGAAGTGCCGAAGGCCGATCCTGCTGATCGGCTGCCTGCCCTCAACCCCAGCGACCCTCTGGTCCGGATCACCGATGCCGCCATTCGCTACGGAGAGAACACGATCTTCGAAAACCTCGACTGGACGATCGAAACAAATCAGCATTGGCAGTTGAGCGGGCCGAACGGCAGCGGCAAGACCGGTCTCTTGTCATTGATCACTGGCGATCATCCGCAGTGCTATGTCAACGACATCTTCGTATTCGGGTTTCAGCGCGGCACGGGCGAAAGCATCTGGCAGATCAAGCAATACATCGGATACGTCTCGACCGCGCTTCAGTGGGAGTACCGGGTCGGCACCGGGCTGAGAAACGTCATCATCTCCGGCTTTTTCGACAGCATTGGTCTGTACAGCAAGAGTACCGACATGCAGAAGGCAATTGCCGATGAATGGCTCGCGCTGCTGGGGATGTCGGAGCGCGCAGATGAGCCATTCAACGGCTTGTCGTTTGGCGATCGGCGCCTCGTACTCATCGCCCGTGCGATGGTGAAGCACCCGCCGTTGCTGATTCTCGATGAACCGTGCCTTGGCCTCGACGACATGAACCGTCAATTGGTCCTCGCGCTGATCGAACGCATCTGCGCATCCAACGAGACCGCGGTGTTGTACGTCAACCACCGGTCACAAGACGCCATCCGCGGCATCGACAATCACCTCACGTTGAGTAGCGAGGCTGAAAGCTAGCCCTTCGCCGATGCCGTTGGTGGCACCCGTGCGGGCGTCATCGAGACCACCTTCACCGAAGAGACCGAAACCGACCTGTTCGGTGAGCAGGCCGTGCTCTGTGGTGGCGTCACCGCACTCGTTCGCGCTGGCTTCGGATGCCGACACGAGGGCCGGTCTCCATGTGGGGCTGGCCCTCGTCGCGCCGCCACCCGAGCGATGAAGTAGCGGACCGCCTGAGCCGGCTGAAGACTCACTGCTTTGATGTGCGCTTGATTGTGGATGGCTGGGTCGTCGGTGCCCGCTTGGGAACTGTGGCGGGGATGGCGAAGGCGCTGAGGGCGAGGATGCCGATAATCCAGTGCAGCCCGGCGGTCGGATCGTCACCCTTGGCGAGGAGGCCGACGATGAGGAATGCTGCAGCCGAAATGAGGCCGACACCGAGGCTGCGGAAGCTGGTCGCGGTCGCTCGGGTCGTCGATGGCGCGGCCGCTTGGAATCTGGCGTCGGCGATGACCCAGGCGGCCTGCACTGGTGCGTAACCGATGCCGATGGCCATCAGTGCCCACGGTGATTCGATGGCAATTGCAACGGCCATGATCGCAGTCCCGCCGAGCACGAGCGATGCGAGTGTCGGGCTGGAGATGTCTGGCCGACGTGCGGCGAGTTCGCCGCCCGCGATGAGGCCGAGCCAGACGACGAACACGATCAGTGGAACGGTGGCATCAGACGCTCCGTTGAAGCGCGCCACAAGGGGGATGTATTCGTCGACCACCATGAGTCCGCCGATGGCCGACCCAATCAGCAAGAGGCGGAGCAGCACCGGGTTGTGGCGCGCTGCAGACGAGCCCGCTCGCAGGGCTCCCCACCATCCGCTGGGAACGCCCTCCTTATCACCTGTCGTCACCCATCGAACATCGGGGAGGCGGAGCACGAGAGCGATCGACACGCCGTGTACTGCGACGTTGACCCAGCCGACGGCTTCGATCGATGCGCCCAACCCGATGATCGCAGCGGCGAAGAAGGTGCTGCCGGCAAAGCCGAGGTTGTTGGACTGATCGATGCGGGCCATCACGACGCCGTAGCGGGGAGCTTCATCAATGGCGTCGAGTTCGTCGTGGATCAGCGCTTCCCATGTACCGCTGACCAGCGCAGCGTGCATCGACCAGAGCACGGCGCCGACGATCAGCCCGGGGAGCGACGGCGAGATGAGCCAGATGGCGATACCCGTTGCACGGAGGCCACATGCTGCGCCCAGCAGTAGCCGTCGGTCGACGATGTCGGCCAGTGCTCCACTGGGCAGCTCCAGGACGAGCCCCAGTACCGCCCAGAGGATGAAGACGAGCGACAGGTCGGCGATCGAAATGCCGTTGTTGTTGAACCACAGGGTGAACAACGCGTAGATCGGCGCGAACTTGTCGACGAACGACAAGAGGTACAGCCTTCGCTTGAGCCCATCGAGCGCCACATCACAAACTTACGGCGCATGTTTGCGATTTCGTTCCGACTCTCGCAGCCGCAGCCGCATTCGCCGCGTTCATCGTTGGCTGGATCGACCAGGCTGAAAGTTTCGACAATCCTCGCTGTTTTCTGATCGCTCGACGTTCTCAGTCCGGCAGCATCGCACTAACATACAGCCAACAAATTCGCCACTTCGGTTTCCCCGTCACCAACCCTCCCGTGTGAACGAAGCCGAAGTGCTTGACAGAAGGAGTGCTCTCCGGAGTGCTCCTTTTGTCGTTTTTGCAGCAATGCCTGCAACTGTGGGCTCTGCGTTCAATCCCGACTTGGTAGGTCGGGTATCGGGCGCTATGGTTCAACAGCATGAGCGACAACTGGGGATTCGAAACCAAGCAGATTCACGTGGGCGGCGAGGCGGACCCGACGACGGGCGCCCGGGCTGTACCGATTTATCAGACGACGTCGTACGAGTTCCGTGACACGGAGCATGCTGCGAATCTGTTCGGGCTTGCCGAAGTTGGCAACATTTACACACGCATCATGAACCCGACGCAGGCCGCGCTCGAAGAACGCGTGAACGCGCTTGAAGGTGGCTGCACCACGGCGATCGGTATCTGCGGCACCCTTGTTGTCGCCTCCGGCCAGTCGGCGGCAACGCTCTCACTGCTGACGCTCTGTGAGTCGGGTGACCATGTCGTCGCGTCGCCTTCGCTCTACGGCGGCACGTACAACCTGCTCAAGTACACGATGCCGAAGATGGGCATCGAGGTCACCTTCGTTGAAGACCCTGACAACCTCGACCAATGGCGCGCTGCGGTCAAGGACAATACGAAGGTCTTCTTCGGTGAAGTGCTCGCCAACCCACGCAATGCGATGTTCGACATCGAGGGCGTGTCGGCTGTTGCGCACGAGAACGGCATCCCACTCATGGTCGACAACACCGTGCCGACACCGTTCATGGTTCGTCCGCTCGAACTTGGCGCCGACATTGTGGTGCACAGCCTCACCAAGTTCTGTGGCGGTCACGGCACCTCAATCGGTGGTGCCATCGTCGACGGCGGCACGTTCGACTATGCCGCCTCGGGTCGATTCCCCAACTTCACCGAGCCCGACCCGAGCTACCACGGTCTCGCGTACTTCCCTGCGCTCGGCCACGGAGCGTTTATCCTCAAGGCGCGTGTCCAGATGCTGCGCGACCTCGGCATGGCGATCTCGCCGTTCAATGCATTCCTCATCCTGCAGGGTCTCGAAACACTCTCGCTGCGCATGGAGCGTCACTTCTCAAACGCGCAAACTGTGGCTGAGCATCTTCTTGCACACGACAAGGTCGAGTCGGTCACCTTTGCAGGTCTCCCTGACAGCCCGTGGTACGAGCGGACGCAGAGGTATAGCAACGGCATCGGCGCCGGTTCGATCGTCGCCTTCGAACTGAAGGGCGGTACAGACGCTGGCAAGAAATTTGTCGAGGCGTGCGAGTTGCACAGCCATGTGGCGAACATCGGCGACGTGCGCAGCCTCGTGATCCACCCCGCGAGCACCACCCACAGCCAACTGTCGCCCGAAGACCTCGCTGCTGCTGGTGTCACGCCGGGCCTGATCCGGTTGAGTGTCGGACTCGAGACAATTGCCGACATCATCGCCGACATCGACCAAGCCCTCGCCCAAGTCTGATCCTTCGGCGTTCGCGGCGCCTGGGCTACGTGTCGTCGCGTTGGTCGCGGAGGAAGTTTTCGAATTGATCGCCGAGGTCATCGGCGGTTGGAATCTGGGCTTCGGCGCGACGGTCAAATTCGGCTTCGAGCATGCGGACGTACATCCGGAGCTGGTCATCGTGTGCGATGATTTCGTCGTGGACGTCGCGCCAGTTGTCGACCTGTTCGCCAAGGTCGGTCGTGGTCGGAACGTCGAGCACATGGCTCAGGTGCCGAGCGAGCGCTGACACTGCCAAGGGATGCTCGGCGTTCATCAAGTAGTGCGGGATACCGACGCGCAGTGAGATCGACGGAATGTTCCGTGCTTCCAGTTCAGCATTGAGGACGCCAGCTACTCCGGTGATGCCCTGGTACGACGGCTGCGACAACCCGAGTCGGGCCGCCAGGTCAGGCGTCGCCGTGCTGCCCGTGACCGGAGGCGTGCGGGTGTGGGGGATTGCTTCGGCCGACGCGCCGACTGTGACGACGGCCTCACAACCCATCGCAACGGCCACGGTGATGATCGCATCGATGTAGGTGCGCCAATTGAAGTGCGGCTCGACGCCGATCAGCCCGACGACGTCGCGTTGCAGCTTGCCGCTTGGGCCGGCGATGCCATTCCGCTGGAGCACGAAGTCGTTGGTCGGCCAGACGATTTCGCGCACCCCGTCGTCGATGGTGACGTGCGGACGCTGCTGCGTGAAGTCGTAGAACGGGTCGGGGTCGATCGAACCGACCACGACGGCGTTTTCGGCCGAGGTAAATGCGTTGACCGCAGCCGTGGCCGCGCTCGCAACATCGAACCACCCTTCGAGACCGACCAGCATGACCGGTCGCTCGAGTGAGCCGATATTGCCCATTCCGAAGCTCAGCACATCGGTTGACTGCATCCGCTCAGGCTATTCCTCTCAGGCTAGAGAGCGGCGACGACGTGATCGATGCATGCCGTGAGCGCCGCGACGTCGGCGCTGTCGATCGCTGGGAACATGCCAACTCGCAACTGGTTGCGGCCGAGCTTGCGATAGGAGTCGGTATCGAGCACGCCGTTCGCGCGCAGGATGTCGCTGACCGCAGTTGCGTCGATCGAATCGTCAAGATCGATCGTGCCCACCACGTTGGAGCGGTGCGCCGGGTTGGTTACAAAGGGCGTTGCCCAATCACGTGACTCGGCCCAGGAGTACAGGATCTCAGCCGAGGTGGCGCTGCGACCGGCCATGCCGGCGAGGCTGCCGTTCGCGAGCATCCAGTCGAGCTGCGCATCGAGCATCACCAGGGTGGCGAGGGCCGGCGTGTTGTACGTCTGGTTTTGCGTCGAGTTGTCGAGCGCGATCTGCAGGTCGAGCGAGGCGGGCCGCCAGCGATTTGAGCTGCCGATCTCGTTGATCCTTTCGAGAGCTGCCGGTGAGCAGGCTGAGAGCCAGAGGCCCCCGTCGGAACCGAAGCATTTTTGTGGTGCGAAGTAGTACGCGTCGACTTCGGCGGGGTCCCACATGAGGCCGCCGGCTGCGGAGGTGGCGTCGACGGCCACGAGCGCGCCGTCGGTGTCGGCGGGGCGACGGAGCTCCATTGCAACGCCGGTCGAGGTCTCGTTGTGAGTGAGTGCGTAGAGGTCGATTCCGGCTTCAGCAGTCGGGTCGGGATGGCTTCCAGGGTCGACCTTGATCACGGAAGGGTCGCCGAGGTGTGGCGCTGTGGCGCAGGCCTCAGCGAACTTCGAGGAGAACTCGCCGAACACGAGGTGTTGGCTGCGCTCACGTACGAGGCCGAATGTCGCGGCATCCCAGAACATGGTCGATCCACCGTTGCCAAGGATGATCTCCCAGCCGTCGGGCAGCGCGAAGAGCTCGGACAACTTTGACCGCACATCACCGACGAGGTTCTTCACCGCAGGCTTGCGATGGGACGTTCCCATGATGGTCGCGCTGGCGGCGACGAGGGCGTCGATCTGCTCGGAACGGACCTTGGAGGGGCCGCAGCAGAAGCGCCCATCCGCCGGGAGGAGGGCAGCAGGAATGGTGATGGTGGGGGTCTCAGTCACCGCCACATCATTGCGGTCCGTACTGAGAAGTCGGCCAGGACTTTTCAAAAAAGAAGGAAGGGCTGAAATCAGCCTTGGGTCATGGGGGCGAGGTAGGTAACGGCAGTGCCGTCTTCTTCGCGTTCTTTCATCAGGTCGCGGACCCGTCGGATCAATTGGCCGGTTTCGGTCTGGTGGTAGAACCACGTCTCAAGCTGGCGGGCGCCGGTGTTGTCGGCGAGCTGCAGGCCGGCTTCTTCGTAGTACGCACGGACGTCTTGGCCGACGGCGATCGTGGTCATGGGGTCCCACCCGATGTCGGCGAGCGACGAGCCGTTCTCGATTTCGATGAACTGTTCGATCAAACCGGCGATGCCGTCGACGCCAGCGATTCGTCCGACAAGGGTGCGGCCCCCTGTTGCTTCGAGGTTGCGGTCGTACGCATTTCGTAGACCTTGGGCCTCGTCGATGGCGGCGTGAAGCTCGGGATTGTGGCGCGGCGGGAGTGGGCAGGAGCCAGGAGCCTCGCCGGTCTGGTCTTCGATCGACTCGGGGAAGTCTTCGAGGACCGGCACGTCAGTCCGTTCGAGCAGGCCGAACATCGCCATGAGCACGCTGGTCTGGAACTCGGCGTCGTTCGGCTTGCCAAGCGGTCGGCCGAGCGGGAAGTCGACGTTCAGCATGCGCGGCGGTTTGGCCGCTTCGGCTTGGCCGCGAACCAGGGAGATGCCGACGGTTGCGAGACCGGCTTGTTCGAACACATGGGCGAGCACACTCACGGTGCGCGTGCAGAGCGGTCAAACGGGAGTGAAGATCACCACGTCGACGCCGTCGTCGATCAGTATCTGCGCTGCGGCGGGGCCCGTGTCCTGGATGATTGCCGAGAACGTCGCGTCCATCTGAGCGCCCATAAACGACAGGTTGTTCGTGGCGACCGAGCCAATGACTCCGGCGTCGACCAGTTCGTTGAGTCGATCGGCCGGGTAGGCGGTGTTGAGGTCGGCAGTGAGGCCGGCGCGGTCGAAGTTGGGGGAGAAGTGGCTGAGCTGGAGGTCGCGAGCTTCGTTCGGTAGGACGGTGAACGAAGAGTCCATCCACAGCTTGATGTCGCCGGCGGACCGAAGGCCTGCGGTGGTGCAGATCGCGACCTTGCACTCGCTCAAGGGCTTGTTGAGTGCGGTCGCTGTCGGGGTGAGATCAGGGCTCGGAAGCCCACTCACGTTCTTCCGGATCATTGCATCAGCTGCCATGGCGCGACCGTAGCGTTTGTGCGCGCAAGGACTGACGCTTGAGTTGTGAACAATCGAGGATGGATACCGGCTGAGGCACGGTCGTTCGAAGCCGTAGGATCTTCCAACGTGAACCGTCCCATGACCCGAACGTCGGCACGTCTTGCCGCCATTGCTCCCTCGGCCACGTTGGCCGTCGACTCGAAGGCCAAGGCCATGCAGGCTGCCGGTGAAAATGTCATCGGCTTCGGAGCCGGCGAACCCGACTTCGCGACACCGCAGCACATCGTCGACGCTGCAATTGCAGCGTGTGCCGATCCGAAGAACCATAAGTACAGCCCTGCCGGCGGTCTCCCTGAGTTGAAGCAGGCGATCTGCGACAAGACGCTGCGTGACTCCGGCTTTGCTTGCGAGCCCGCCAACGTGCTCGTCACCTGTGGCGGCAAGCACGCCGTGTACACAGCGTTTGCTGCGCTCTGTGACCCGGGCGACGAAGTTCTCTGCCCGGCGCCGTACTGGACCACTTACCCCGAGGCAATCACGCTCGCCGGTGGTGTCCCTGTCATCATCGACACCGACGCCGAGTCGGGCTTCCAGGTCACGATCGAACAGCTCGATGCCGCCAAGACCGACAAGACCAAGGTGCTCCTCTTCGTCAGCCCCGACAACCCATCCGGTGCGGTGTACCCGCCCGAAGCCGTCAAGGCGATTGGCGACTGGGCCGTAGCGAACAGCGTCTGGGTGATCACCGACGAGATCTACGAGCACCTGACCTACGGCGCTCATGAGTTCTCGTCGATGCCGGTGCTGTGCCCCGATATTGCTGACCAGTGCATTATTATCAACGGTGTCGCCAAGACTTATGCGATGACCGGGTGGCGCGTCGGCTGGATGATTGGCCCGGCCGATGTCATCAAGGCCTCGACAAACTTCCAGAGCCACGCCACCTCGAACGTGACGAACGTTGCTCAGCGTGCAGCAATCGCTGCGGTGTCCGGTTCGCTCGACGATGTCGTGATGATGCGCGAAGCTTTTGCTCGCCGTGCCGTGACCATGCACCAAATGCTGAATGCGATCGACGGTGTGACCTGCCTCGAGCCGCAGGGAGCGTTCTACTGCTACCCCGACATGACGGGGCTCCTCGGCAAGGACATCCGTTCCGCGGATGGGACGGTCAAGGTCGCCAACACGACAATCGAGCTGGCCGACATCATCCTCGAAGACGCCAAGGTGGCCTTCGTTCCCGGTGAGGCATTCGGCCTGCCCGGCTATGGCCGCTTCAGTTTCGCCCTCGGTGACGAGGACCTCGTTGAAGGTATTCAGCGCATCGCCGACCTCGTCTCTTGACGCAACTGGTTGCCCGATAGCTGCGTTGCGAGGGATCCGCATTGAGCAAGCTCAACGTCGAGCTTGCTGAGTCGATGGGATCGACGTCGACGAACTTGGTGCTGAGGATGTCGACGGCGACCACGACGATGATGCCGACGACAGCCAGAACGATCGGCAGGACGACGTTGCCAGAGGGAGCCGACAGCGTGGTGGTGTTGGTGCCGTTGGGCCAGGGCCAGAGCACACGCATCGAGCCGAGCATGAGGCCGACCATGGCAGCGATCACCCACGTGCGGTAGTGCTCGAGGAGCCAGCTGAGTAGCGTCGAAAAGAGTGCGAGGCCGAGGACGGCGCCGACGATGAAGGCACCGAGCGAGACGAAGTCTCGGTCGTTCACGGCTCCGAGGACTTCGGTATACATGCCCATCATGACCAGGAGGAACGAGCCGGAAATGCCCGGCAGAATCATGGCGCAGATGGCGATCGCTCCGACCAGCAAGAAGATCAGCGGTGATCTGGTGACGACCTCGGCGGCGTTGTGATCGGCCACGGTGTCCGACTTCAGGCCGAGGAGAACGAACAGGCTGATCCCAACGCTGGCGATGATGCCGATTGCCGTCGCATCGACTCGGTCGAGCATGCGGTAGGCAATGTAGATCGTGCCGAGCACGAGCCCGAAGAAAAGGCCCGACATGGTGATCGGTTCGTCTTCGAGGAGGCGTTCGAGCACGGATGACAGTGCTGCAACGGCAATGAGAATTCCGGCGAGCAACGACACGAGCCAAACCCACTCGATCTCGCCGAGCGTGGCCTTGAGCGCCGTGATGTCTCCGGTCAGGAGCTCTTTCAACCCGCGAGCGCCGACCCGAATGTTGTTAATCAGTCGGCCGTAGATGCCGAGGACCAGAGCGACCGTGCCGCCGGAGACCCCGGGCACGATGTCGGCGGCGCCCATGGCAAAGCCACGAACGAGTTGAGCTGCGGGGGCCGGAATGTTCACGCGGTGAGACTACGCGCACCAGTCATTGTCACCACCAAAGGGAGTGGCGCGATGCGAGTCCGGTCGCAACGACGAGGATGACACACTCTGCGACCTGCTCGACGGCACCCAGGATGTCGCCAGACACTTCACCGAACGCTCGACGAGCCACAGCCGCAACCACGATGGTGCTGACCAGGGCAGCGACGGCAAATGGTCCGACCCACCACCCGGTCACCAGGGCCGCGATCGCGAGCGCGCCGGCCATGCCGATGACAGCACGCGAGCGGGTGAGCGACCGGGTGGAGTCGGCCCCGAGGCCATCCGCTGCTACCGGGTGAGCGAATCCCATGACACCAACAGCGGCACCACGGCCGAGTGTGTGGGCAGCAACCAGTGCTGCGAACGCGGCCGCTGGCGTCAAGGCTGCGATGCAAGCAATGCGCAACACGATGGTTCCGCACATGGCGGCCACGCCGTAGCTGCCATGCCGCGAGTCTTTGAGGATCTCGCGGCGACGTTCGGGAGTCCACCCGCCCATTGCATCGGCGGTGTCAGCGAGACCGTCTTCGTGGAACGCCCCGGTGACGATGATGCCGAGCAATACGGCGACTGTTGCCGCCACGGTGGGCGGGGTCAGCTCCATGAGGCCGGCTGCAACTCCACCGATGGTGGCGCCGATCAGTGCACCTATGACGGGGAACCAGGGCACCGCCTTCGCGAGATCCGGTGCGGCGCGCAGCCGAATCGGAATACGCGTTAAAAACTGAGCGGCGCCCAGTGCGCCCCACGTTGGAAGCCCGTCGCTCACGCGAAGAACTCGGCGAACGTCGGCACCTCGCTGATGCCGGCGCATGCCATTCGAATCAGCGGAACAGCTGCCATCGCACCGGACCCTTCGCCGAGCCGCATGTCGAGGTCGAGCAACGGTTTCTTGCCGAGAAGGTCGAGCAACTTGCGATGGCCGGGCTCGGCGGAACAGTGGCCGACGATGCAGTGCTCGAGCGAGCCGGGGTTAATCATCGCCAGCGGGAGTACTGCCGCCGTGGTGACGTAGCCGTCGAGGACCACGGGGATCGACCGATGCCGTGCAGCGATGGTCGCAGCGGCAATTGCTGCCAGTTCGGCCCCTCCGACCTCACGTAACACCTCGATCGGATCGGTGATTCCGGCGATCCGGCGCTGTGCAGCCTCCACGGCGTCTGCCTTACGGCGGAGCCCTTCGTCGTCGACACCCGTGCCGCGGCCGACCCATGACGCAGCCTCGCCACCTGCGAGCGACGCCGCGATGGCCGCAGATGGCGTGGTGTTGCCGATGCCCATTTCGCCGAGCACGAGCAGGTCGCAATCGAGTGCATCGATGGCCTCGAATGCCTGTTGGACCACAGCATCGAATCGTTCGGGCGTCATTGCCGCCTCGATCCGAATATCACCGGTGGGTCGCCCGACGCCGACGTCGACAGCACGAAGCTCGGCGCCTGCGGCCCGCGCGAAGGCGTTGATCGTCGCTTGACCGGCCTCAAACGCGGCGAGCATTCCGGCGGTGACCTCAGGCGGATACGCGCTCACTCCGGCGGCGGCGACGCCGTGGTCTGCTGCGAAGATGATGCCGGCTGGCCGCTCGATGGCAGGGCGATCGGTGCGCTGCCAACCGGCGACCCATGCTGCGGTCGCATCGAGCCATGCAAGAGCCCCGCCCGGGCGCAAGATCTGGGCGGCCCGCTCGACGACGGCTTGGTGGGCGGCGGCGTCGCACGGCGGCAGGCCGGCGAGACGATCGTGCAGCAGGGTCATGGCGTGGAGTCTGCCGGATGGGTCATTCGAAATCGCCCAGGAGCGTCCACGGATCTTCGAGTTTCGTCGCGCGGCCGGCGACGAGGTGCAGGACCGTGTCAGCAGCAGCGGCCCACTCTTGGTTGACGAAACCGTGAACGTCCCGGTAGCGGCGCGCGAGGGCATTGTCGGGAACGATTCCGAGCCCCACCTCGTTCGTGATGACGACGACGGGATCTCGGCGCAACGCCACACCGGCAGCATCGGATGTCGCCTGATTGCGGATGTACTGATCGCTCCTGCCGTCCCACATGAGGTTCGAAGTCCACAGCGTCAGGCAGTCAATGATGACGAGACCCTCGGGGGCAGCTTCCACTGCAGCTGCAAGGTCGAGGAGCTCCTCGACCGTTTGCCAGTCGGTGGGGCGCTCCTCGACGTGACGATCGATGCGCTGACGCATGTCGTCGTCGATTGCAGGTGCCGTGGCGATGAAAGAAACTGGGCCCGAACATCCAGCTTGGTATCGACGTCCGATGTCGACAGCGAGCGAGCTCTTACCGCTTCGAGCCCCGCCGATGAGAACAGTAAGTGACATTAACCCTCGCTGTCGTCCGTTAGAAGTCGATGCCGCGCATGGCACGAATGCCGCTGGTGTAGGCATGTTTGATTTCAGTCATTTCGGTCACGGTGTCGGCAAGTTCGATCAGTTCAGGAGCGGCGTCGCGGCCGGTCACGATGACGTTGACGTGGCGTGGCCGGTCGGCGATTGGGCCGACGATGTCGGCAATCGGGAGCCAGCCAAACGACGCGAGATAGGTCAGCTCATCGAAGATCACCAGCTGGTGTTCGCCGGCCTCCATCAATTCGATGGCCTTTGCCCACCCCTCGGCGGCGTGTGCCTTGTCGTTGGTGAGGTCGTCGGAATCCCAGGTAAAACCGTCACCAAACGAAAACCAGTCGACGCCGAGCTTGCGACCCATTTTTTCTTCGCCGACGTTCCAATTGCCCGACTTGATGAACTGCACGACGGCGACGTTCCAGTCGCGCGCAAGCCCACGGATCATCATGCCGAATGCCGACGACGACTTGCCCTTGCCGTTGCCGGTGTTGACGATGACCAATGAGTCAGCGCGACGTAACCCGTCGGGGCGCGGATCCTCGGTAGGTGCTGTGTCAGGAGCTTCGGCTGGAGTCTTTTCGGTGGGAATTTCGCTCATCATGGAATGTGCAAGGTTACGGAAGCCCGCACTACGATGTCCAGTTCACATCAAAGTGAATCGTCCTACAACGCAGCGAAGCCTGGTGAGAATCCAGCACTGTCCCGCAACGGTGGTCTCGGAGTAACCCGAGCAAGTCCGGTCGCCTGCACGTATGACGCGATATCAAACCCTCGAGGCAAGGGAAGGTTCGCACCCGGTGGCTGATGCTGCCGGATGAGCCCAGCTTGTCCTCCATCACACCCCTCGATATCGAGGTTGGAGGAACAATGCGTTCAACAGAACGGTCCACCCGCAAGAAACTCATCGGCGTAGTCGTCGCGCTCGCCTTCGTGGCAGCCGCGTGCGGCAGTGACGATGCCGAGAGCACGAGCACCGACGCGCCGGCCGAGACGGAGGCGCCGGCCGAGATAGAGGCACCCGTCGAGGCCGAACCGGCGAGCACCGAGGCACCGGCTGACACGACCCCCGAAGATGCCGGCTTGCCCGAGCGAGTCATTTCGCTCAGCCCGACACATACCGAAATCATGTTCGCGATCGGCGCTGGCGACCTGCTCGTTGCTGTCGACGACTTCTCGAACTTCCCAGCAGAAGCACTCGAACTGCCGAACGAACTGTCTGGCTTCGAGCCGAACGTCGAGGCAATCGCGGCGTATGAACCCGACCTCGTGCTCATCGGTGGCGACTTCTCCGGTCTTGGCGACCAGCTTGCAGCTATCGGCATCGCATCGTGGGACGGCCCGGCCGCTACGACGATTGACGACACCTATGCCCAGATCGAACAGCTCGGTGCCGCCACCGGCAACGTCGGAGGCGCAGCTGAACTGGTGCTCGACATGCAGACCCGTCTCGCCGCAGCGATCGCTGCAGCACCGCAGGTCGACCGTCCGTTGAGCATCTATCACGAGCTCGATCCGACGCTCTTCAGCTCGGATTCGACGACGTTCATCGGTGAGATCTACACCTTGCTCGGTCTCCAGAACATCGCTGACCAGGCTGAGGGCGACAACTTCGGGTACCCGCAGTTGAACGCTGAGTTCATCGTTTCTGCCAACCCGGACCTGATTTTCCTTGCTGACACGAAGTGCTGTGATCAGACCATCGACACGGTTGGAGCGCGCGACGGTTGGGATGTCATCGCTGCGGTCCAGAACGGCAACGTCATCGAGATGGATGACGACGTTGCCTCGCGTTGGGGCCCGCGCATTGTCGACTACGTCGAAGCAGTCTCGGCAGCGGTTCAGGCTGCCGCCGTTCCGGCGTAGTTTCTCCCACATGTCTTCTCTCGCAACGGGTTCCGAGCAGGCGTCGCCTGCGCGAGGTCCGTTGCGAGATGGAGTCTGGTTCACGGGTGCTGCAGCCGTGCTGCTGGCAGCAATTGTGTTCGGCTCGTCGATCGGGCCAGCCGGGCCCGATTGGTGGCGCGTGCCACTGGAACTCCTCAATCGTTTGCCGCTGATCGACTTCGATTCAGGAGTGACCGACGGTGAATGGGCGATTGTCTGGAAGATCCGGATGCCGCGTGTCATCCTCGGCGGGCTCGTTGGTGGCATGTTGTCGATCGCCGGAGCTGCGTACCAGGGCGTGTTCCGTAACCCCCTTGTCGACCCCTACCTCCTCGGTGCCGCAGCCGGTGCTGGCCTTGGGGCAACCATTGGTCTGACGATCGGCCGGAGCGCCACCTCCGGCTGGCCGATCGACCCCGTCCCGGCAATTGCATTCGTCTTTGCTGTCGCAACGGTGATGGTCACGTACACGGTCGGAGCAGCATTCGGTGGCTCACGCACTGGTGTCACGCTCGTCTTGGCCGGCGTCGCGGTGGTGTCGTTCACGTCGGCAATTCAGGCGTTTATCCTGCAGCGCAACCTTGACGTGATTCGCGAGGTGACGCGCTGGTTGCTCGGCAGCCTCACTCGATCGAGTTGGGCAGACGTTCGGCTTGTCTTGCCGTATGTCGCCTTCAGTTCGTTGGTGTTGATCATGCATCGCCGACATCTCGATGTGTTTCGCGTCGGCGACGAAGAGGCCGCAACGCTGGGTGTTTCGGTCCCCCGAACTCGGCTGGTCATCGTGATCGCTGCAACGCTGGGAACTGCTGCGGTGGTGTCGGTGAGCGGACTGATCGGCTTCGTCGGCCTCGTCGTGCCGCACGTGGTTCGACTCATCGCAGGTGCAGGGCACCGTCGACTCCTGCCACTCTCGATGATGGGAGGGGCCGCATTCATGATCCTTGCCGATGTCCCCGGGCGAATGCTGACACGGCCCGCAGAGACCCCGATTGGGATTGTCACGGCGTTTGTCGGGGCCCCGTTTTTCCTGTATCTCCTCCGCACGAGGCGCGTCGGAGCATGAGCACTTTGACGCTGGAGGACGTCGCAGTTCGCTACAGCAAGCGTGGCGTGTCGGCGTTGGCCGGCTATTCCGATGTGATTTTGCCTGGCGAGTGGCTTGGCCTCATCGGGCCGAACGGCGCCGGCAAGTCGTCGTTGCTGAAGGCGATTGCCGGATTGGTCCGCTCCGATGGTCGTCTCGCTGTCGACGGCGTCGTGCTCGACGATCTCAACGACCGGTCACGAGCGGCGCTTGTTGCCTACGTCGCACAGGATCCGTTGATTCCCAACGACATGACCACACGTGAATACGTGCTGCTCGGTCGGACGCCGTACATCGGCTACTTCGGCTCACCGACCCGCGCCGATCACCGAGTCGTCGATGATGTACTCGAACGTCTTCGCCTCGGTGAGTTCGCCGATCGCTTACTCGGTGAACTGAGCGGGGGAGAGCGGCAACGCATCGTCCTCGCTCGGGCGTTGGCTCAGCAGGCGCCGATCCTGCTGCTCGACGAGCCGACGTCAGCCCTTGACATCGGTCATCAGCAGCAGGCGCTCGAACTGGTGGCCGAACTTCGTCGCACCGAGCGAATCACCGTGATCAGTGCGTTGCACGATCTGACGCTTGCCGGCACCTACACCGACCGCTTGGTCATGCTGCACCACGGTGATGTCGTCGCAGCCGGCGACGCCGCTGAGGTCCTGACGGCCGACCGTCTCGGAAAGATCTACAACGTGTGCGTCACGGTCGAAGTGGACGTCGATGAGTTGGGCAACCGGCAGGTCGTTGTCGTCCCGCGCCGGGGTTTCCCTGCACCATGACTGCCCTCCGTCCGCTGATGGTGCTCGGATGCACTTCTGATGCGGGCAAGTCGCTCCTCGTCACGGCGCTGTGTGCCTGGTTCCGACGTGAGGGTGTTCGCGTCGCCCCGTTTAAGGCGCAGAACATGTCGAACAACGCCCGTGTCGTCGCGACGCCGCACGGCAACGGCGAGATCGGGGTCGCGCAGTGGTTGCAGGCCAGCGCAGCCGGGCTTGAGCCCGACGTCCGGATGAACCCGGTGCTGCTGAAGCCGGAAGCTGACACACAGAGTCAGGTTGTCGTGCGCGGCGTCGTCGATCGCGAGTTGACGGCCATGCTCTGGCAGGACCGCCACGATGCGCTCTGGATACCGATGGTCGAGGGGTTTGACGACCTCGCCGCGGAGTTCGACCTCGTCGTGATCGAGGGGGCTGGCAGTCCGGCCGAGATCAACTTGGTCGATCAGGTCAACAACCGGATGGTTGAACACGCCGACGCAACTGCGCTCCTGATCAGCGACATCGATCGCGGCGGGTCGTTCGCCCACCTCTACGGGACCTGGGCGCTGGTTCCCGAGGCCACGCGCGACCGGCTCGCCGGCTACGTCCTGAACAAGTTTCGAGGCGACCCGACGCTGCTCGCACCGGGCCCTGGGCGATTGACCGAGATGACGGGAATGGCCAACGCCGGGGTCCTGCCGATGTTGCGTCATCGGCTCCCGCGCGAGGAAGGGGCGGTCGAGCACGGCGATGCACCGGCCGGCGCGCCATCGGTGGCGATCCCACGGCTCCCGTTCGGATCGAACCTCGACGAGTTTCACATGCTGAGCCATGCCGCCAGCGTTCGCTGGGCAACCGACGCAGCCTCCTTCGAGCGAGCCGACTTCGTGATCCTGCCGGGCTCCAAGCACGTCGTTGCCGACCTCGCATGGATGCGAGAGCGCGGCCTCGATGTCGCAGTTGCTCGTGCCGCGGCGGCTGGGACACCGGTGATCGGCGTGTGCGGTGGCGCGATGATGCTGGGAATGTCACTCGACGATCCGAATGGCGCTGAAGGCTTCGCTCGCGGGGCGGCTGAGATGCTCGGGCTGCTGCCCCTGAGGACGATGATGGCTGATGACAAACTGACTGTCCGGTCGAGCATCGACTGGGAAGGCGAACAGCATGACGGCTACGAGATCAGGTACGGCCGGGTGTCGGGAGGTGACGATCTGGTGGTCGCGCGGAGCGCGCTTGGCCCGGTCGGCTGGCGCAGCGGCAATGTTGTCGCGACCACGATCCACGGCCTCTTCGAAGACCCAGCATTTGTCGAGCGTCTGCTCGGTGTTCGCATCAGCCCGGTGCTCGATGACACCTTTGCGCAACTCGCTGACGCCGTCGAGCAGCATCTCGATACGGATCTCCTGCGCCATCTCACCTCGACCTGACTGTCCGATCCACCTCGGCTCGAAATTCTGTCACGCTTTGGTCAGACCAAAGTGTGACAGGTTCACCAGAAGCGGAGGTCGATGTCCCACTTGTCGGTGATGGTGTCTCCGTCGACGACCCACATCTGCTGGTGCTTCGCAACGGTGGGATCAACGTGCGCCGGGAGAAGCCTCGTGCGGTCACCGACCTTCCAATCGGTCAGCTCCGTCGGCGACAGCGTCGTGTGCTCATCGGAGCAGAAGAAGACCTTGCCGCCAGGCCATGTGGGGTTGCCGTGGTCCATTCCAAGCGACTTGAGCCCGCAGTCGACGACGATCCAGCCCTTCGGGCTCACGGAGATCACGGTGGCCAGCACACTCAGGGCACACTCGAAGGGGAGGTCGAGTTCCAGGTACTGGGTGTCCATCAGGGCATAACTGCCGGCCTGAATTTCGGTGCACCACGTGTTCGAATCAAACGTTCCGGTACCGCCACCCGACACGATGTCGCCGCCGACGCGGTCGGCAGCTTCGAGCAGGATCGACGTGGCCATTCCGACCTTGTCGACGCGTTCGCTGCGGTCGTGGACCATCATCAAGTGGCCCTCGTAGCCCATCACGCCGCGGACCTCGAGGCCAGCCGAGCGTGCCTTCTCGGCGAGCCGCGGTGCGTCCTCGATTGAGCAGCCACAGCGGGGGAGGCCGATTTCGACGTCGATGAGCACACTTCGGATGCCACCGGCGATGGCTGCATCGAGGGTGACGTCGGAGTCGACCGCAATGGTGATGTTGGCGTCGTGAGCCAACGCACCGAGGCGGGCGACGTCGAGCGACTCGTTGGCGAGGAGGAGGTCGTCGCCGAGGCCTGCCCTGACCATGCCCTCGATTTCGAGGGGAGTGGCGGCACAGAAGCCGGTGTGTCCACCATCGGCGAGGCGGCGCGCCATGGCGGTCGACTTGAATGCCTTGACGTGGGGCCGGAGCTTCTTGCCTGGCAGGACGGCATCCATCGCGGCGCAGTTCGCTTCGAAGATCGATGTCTCGACGACGAGGGCCGGTGTCCGAAGATCGTCGATGGTGGTCGGATCCAGTTCGCTGGGCACTCGCCCAAAATAGCAGGTCAATGCAGGCTGTCGAGAAAGGAGTTGAGCTGCTGCCGTTGGATTCGTCGATGTGATGGCGACGGGTTGAGGACGGCCTGCATGCTCAAGCCGTCCATCAGCGTGAGAAACTCGTTGGCGATCACCTTTGTCGAACGGCTTGCCTCGATCTCTCCGGCAGCCTGCGCCTGCTTCGTGTACCGCATCAGGACCTTTGTCAATCGGCGACGCTGATCGTGGTACCAGACCGCAAGATCGGGTGATCCAACCGATGCAGCGACAAACGACAGTTCAGCCTGGGCTTCCCCCAGTCGAGCGTCATCGAGCGGGAGGAGTTCGAGCATGAGTTTGCGAAGTGCATCGAGCCCGGAGAGGCCAGCCAGGCGAGCCGCCAAGCGCATGCGGATTCGGTCGTAGAACCGCTCGAGCAGCTGGCGGACGAGGTCGTCCTTGCTGTCGAAGTAGTGCGACAGAGCGCCCTTGGCTTCGCCCGCAGCTTCGGTGACCCGGCGTGTGGTCAGCCCGTCGAGGCCGTGCTCCAACAGCACCTGGCCTGCGGCGTCGAGAAGTTGCCCGCGACGCTCGACATGATCCACGATTTTGGGCACCTGCCCAACGTAGCGTCTGTCAGACCTTCTCCATGCGGGTCAGCGGGCCAGCGGGGAAACGGATCTTGATCGCATCGCCTGCCGCAACGGTGCCACCTGTGATGACGACGCCCAAGACGCCGGTGCGTCCGATTTTTGGCCCGTCAGGATTGTCCGGGTCGTCGATGAACATCATCTTCATCACGCCGTCACCGACCGACTTGATCTGTGGGCACGGGTTGCGGAGGCCGGTCAACGCAACGAGTGTTGTGTCGCCGATGCGGAGCATTGAACCGACGGGCAGACCGATCAGGTCGATCCCCGTCGTCGTGATGTTCTCACCGAGTTGGCCGGCGACGATGTTGTGGCCCGCATCAGCAACTTCGTCGAGGAGTTCGCTCATAACCAGGTGGACCTGGCGGAGGTTCGGCTGGTCGGGGTTCGCTGCCACGCGCGAGCGGTGCTTGACCTTCGCGCCCTGGTGAGCGTCACCGTTCACGCCCAGCCCGGCAACCAACTCGATCGATTCGTATGTGGCCTTGGAGAAGGTGTGCTCGTCGCTGCGGTGGACCGCAGCCACCGCTCCGATCAGATCCGGATCCATCTGTTCAGCGTAGAACGCATACGATCGGGATATGAGCGATTCCTACCCGGATTTCCCTGGCGTCGACGCGTACGACACCGTGCGCTCACCTGAATCAGAGCGTGCTCATCGCAAAGAGATGTGTGCCTTGGGGTATCGCATCTTTGGCGCGCAACGTTGGGGGCAGCTCGGTGACGGTCACGTCTCGGCGCGTGACCCAATTCTGACCGATCACTTTTGGTTGCTCGACTGGGGTGTCCCGTTCAGCGCCGCCACGCCGGAACTACTCGTCCTTGTCGGGCCGGGTGGCGACGTTGTCGATGCCGACGGCAACCCAACCGGTGCGGTCAATACGGCGGGTTACAACATTCATGCGCCGCTCCTCGAAGCCCGCCCTGACGTGGTGAGCGCCTGTCACACGCACACCCAGTTCGGTACGCCCTGGTCGGCGAACGTCGAGCTGTTTCGTGCGCTCAGCCAAGAGTCCATGGCGTTCGTCTTTGACCAGGCGCTCTTCGACGACGAAGAAGTTGAAATCCTTTCCACTGATGGCGGCAAGCGAATCGCGGCATCGCTCGGTGCGGCGAAACTGTGCATTCTGCGCAACCACGGCCTGCTCACTGTCGGGCGCACCGTGGAAGAGGCGGTCGGCTGGTTCGTGATGGCCGAACGCGTTGCCGAGGTGCACGTGAAGGCGCCGAATGGCCGGGCAATCAGCGACGAGGCGGCGGCGATTGCTGCCGACACGATGGCGGGCGAACTTACCGGGTGGCGCGTGTTCCAGTGGCTCCGGCGGAGCCTGCTCGACAACTGACCGGCCGCCGCGTTTCAGCCGTTGCTGTGGTGAATACGTGAGTCGTCGGGCCTTGCTGATGTGCTCCCAATCGGGGTGCACAACCAGCATGTGGACGATCTGGCTGAACGCAAAGACGAACGCCACGTCGAAGAACAACTCGACGAGATCCGCCGTGTAGTCCTCGGTTTTTCTGGTACGCCGAGGCCCCGTATCGGGCGGAGACTCGCGCGGACGCTGTGACCGCTTGATGTGGATCAGAAGCCTCGAGGCGGGTCAGTAGTCGATGGCGGCGAACTCGCGGAGCTTCGACACGCGGTGGCGGGCGTCGATCATGCGGACGGTTCCACTCCGCGAGCGCATCACGAGACTCTGTGTGCGGGCGCCCTGTTTGTCGAACCGCACGCCCCGAAGGAGCGCGCCGTCCGTGAGGCCGGTCGCTGCAAAGAAGCAGTTGTCGCTGGTGATCAGATCGTCCTGCATCAGAATGCGATTGAGGTCGAACCCGGCGTCGATCATGGCGGTCATCTCGGCGTCGCTTTGCGGAGAAAACTGGCACTGGATCTCACCCTGCATTGCCTTCATGGCGGCAGCGGAGATCACGGCCTCGGGCGTGCCGCCGATGCCCATCAGGACGTCGACGCCGGCATCGGGCCAGCAGGTCGCCACCGAGCCGTAGACGTCGCCGTCGGTGATGAGGCGAATACGGCAGCCGCTGGCGCGGACCTCGGCGATCAGCTCGGCGTGGCGCGGCCGATCGAGGATTACGCAGGTCAGATCGCCGATGTCCTTGCGTGTTGCCTTCGCGATCCAGCGGAGGTTCTGCGTGGCGCTGGCGGTGATATCGATTGCTCCGACGGCATCGGGGCCGACGGCGATCTTGTTCATGTAATACGACGGACCGGGGTCGAGCATTGAACCGCGATCTGCGACGGCGATGACTGCCAAGGCGTTGGTCTTACCAAGCGCGGTGAGTGTCGTACCGTCGATCGGGTCGACTGCCACATCGACCTCCGGCTGGCTACCATCGCCGACTTCTTCGCCGTTGTAGAGCATGGGAGCATCATCTTTTTCGCCCTCGCCAATGATGACGGTGCCGCTCATCGCGACCGTGGACAGCGAGAGGCGCATTGCATTGACGGCCGCACCGTCAGCCGCGTTCTTGTCGCCGCGCCCAACCCATCGGGCAGCGGCGAGGCATGCAGATTCGGTCGCTCGTACGAGCTCCATCGCCAGGTTGCGGTCAGGATTCTCGCGTGCGGACATTTCCGCACATTATCGGTGGTGAGGCGATTGACCCAGACCACCCGCCGCTCGTGAGCTGGTTGACGATGAGCGACAGGGTTTCGCGTCCGGTCATAACATCGCTGTGTGCACGTCCCTCTGGAGCTGTTGACCGCCGGCCGCGACCTCACCGAGCCGAAGATTTCCCCTGATGGGCAGACCGTTGCATTCGTGCAGCGGTGGCGTGGCGCAGCAGCGATCATGACCGTGCCCGTGGAGGGTGGCGCTGAGCGGGCGCTGAGCACCGGGCCCGACCCAGCCCCCGGTCGGGGTACAGGCGGCGGGTGCTTCGATTGGCACCCGGACGGCACCGGTGTGGTCTACGCGGCCAATGACGGCGAGCTGTGGTGGCAGCCGGTTGGTGGTCGTCCCGAACCGATCACCGAACTCGAACGTGAGTGCCGAGCTCCGTCGACGGATGGTTCGGTCGTGGTGTTCATCGTCGATGAGGCCGAAGTATGGAAAGTGCAGCTCGGGTCGCGAGCACTGCGGCGCCTCGATGATGGCGGCGACGCTTTTTGTTTCGATCCTGAGCTGGCACCTGACTCGTCGGCGGCTGTCTGGCAGGGGTGGAGCCCGCCAGCCATGCCGTGGGACGCTGCGCACAGGGTGACGTGTGTACTCGTTGACGGCACGTGTGAACGGTGGCGACCGGAAGGCGCAGCGGTCCAGCAGCCGCGCTTCATCAGCGCCGGGAGCACTGCGGTTGTCCACGATGCCAGCGGATGGCTCAACGTGTACCTCGACGACAAACCGGTCCTTGCCGAAGCATTCGAGCAGGCCGGGCCGACCTGGGGAATGGGGCAGCGCAGCTTTGCTCTGTCGCCCGACGAAAAACAGATTGCGCTGTGCCGCAACGAACGTGGCTTCGGTCGACTGATTGTTGTCGAGCGGTCGACCGGCGCCGTCACGAACATTGGAAAGGGCGGTCACGGTCAACTGAGCTGGCACGGCAACACCGTCGTTGCGCTGCGGACCGGTGCGGTAACACCGACGCAGATCGTGACCTACGACGTGAGCGACCTCGACGTCAAACCGCCTCGCACGGTGTTGGCCGTGGGGCCCGCCGATGGCTGGCAGCAGTTCGAGCTGCCCGAACCCGAGGTGATCGAGGTCGATGGACTGTTTGCTCGGCGGTATGCAGCAGGCAATGGGAAGTTGCTGGCATGGGTGCACGGCGGGCCGACGGACCAGTGGCAGGCGGACTTTCGCCCCCGCATCTCATATTGGTGGAGTCGCGGCTGGGATGTGCTGGTCGTTGATCCACGGGGGACGACCGGGCATGGACGCCAATTCCAGCAGGCGCTCAACGGCGGGTGGGGTCGCTTCGACGTCGACGACACAGCGGCACTCATCGCGCATGGTCACGCTGCTGGCTGGGCGACTCCGGCAACCAGTGTGGTGATGGGCGGATCGTCCGGTGGTCTCACCGTGCTCGGTGTCCTTGCCGACCATCCTGACCTGGTTGCCGGTGGTGTGGCCTCGTATCCGGTCAGTGATCTCCGGGCATTGACCAGGGTGACGCATCGCTTTGAAGCCCACTACTGCGACACGCTGGTCGGCGAACCCGCAGTTGTTGGCTGGGAGCGGTACGACGAGCTGTCGCCGCTGCACCGCGCTGGTCGCATCGACGCACCACTGCTGCTCTTTCACGGCAGCGACGATCCCGTTGTGCCGATCAGTCAGAGCGAAACCGTCGTCGAAGCGATTCGGTCGAGCGGCGGTCAGGTCGAGTTCGTCGTCTACGACGGTGAGGGGCACGGATTCCGCGATCCGGCCAATATTCGAGATGAATACGAGCGAACGGAAGCGTTTCTGACAGCACTCACGCGCTGACCGCAGGTAGCGTGCACTTGTGGCATTTGTAAGCAGAGGCGGCGGCGCCGAACAACAGAACGAAACCGCCGGTTCCGGCGAGACGATGGACTTTGATCCCAACGACCCAGACGTCGCCAAGGTCCATTACAACGTCGACGTGTGGACACTCGACCAGCAGGCTGAGCTGGCAGAGGCAATGGCCCAAGCGCTGGTCCCCCATGCATGGGACGGTAGCGAGCTCATCGTGCCCGAAACGCATGAAGAAAAGGTCGACGCCATCTTCGAGCGGCTCGAAGAAGAGCTCGGCCCGTTTCCGATTGTGCTCGAAACCGACGCCGAATCGACCGAGTTCAACCTCGACGAATGGACCGACGCCGACCGAGCGGTGCTGAGCGAGGCGCTGGTCGAATCAGAAGTACCGCATCGCTGGGAAGGCCACGCCGTCGTGGTCGCTGTCGAAGCCGAAGACGCTGTCGACGACCTGCTCGATGCAATCGAAGGCGGTGAGCTGATGAACGCCGACCAGTCTGGTGACAACGAGCCGCCGGAAGGCTCGTTGAGCACCATCTTCCTCGCTGCCGACAAGCTGGCGAAAGACCCGTTCGATGCGAAGTCCCGCACGCAGCTGATCGAACTCTCCCAGCTCATCGACAAAATGCACCCGCCGTATGCGCTTGCTCAGCGAACATGGGCTGGCGCCGTTGCAGGTGTCGATCGAATCGTCGAGCGAGTCATGGCTGACGCCGAGGGTTCCAAGGCTGGCAAGGATGAAGAAGCCGACGGCTCCGACATCATCGGCTTGGCGCAAGAACTTCGTTCGCTGCTGCGACCGTACGTCTGACTCGACGATCTGACCTGACGAACGAGCTCATCGTTGACCGTGCTCCTCGCCGAGCTGGAGATCTTTCACACCCGGCCCGCCGTGCCGACGCGCCGTGTTGCTCTCGGCCACATGGTGCTGCCTGTCGATCCGGCGCCGGGCTTCGGTGGCCTGCTGCTGGGTTCGGTCGTGGCGGCGCATCTCGGAGGCCTCAACGATGATCAGGCTGCCGATGTCCACCGGTTGATTCTCGAGGTCGGCCAGGGCGGACGAATCGTGCAGCCGCGGCTCCGCCACCGTTTTCAGGTCGACCGCCATGGGCTCGCCGTCAGCAACCATCGCTTGATCGGTGACGGCGACGAGATCTCGTTCGATTTCAACAGCAACGGAACCGATCTGAGCCAGGTTCTTGGCGCGATCTATGCAGCGGAACGCCTCGCACCCGAATATCGGCGCAACGCCGCAGACGTCCTGCAGAAGGCGTCGAGATGGCGCGGCCCAATTGGAGCATCGTTCATTGCTCACCTCGCCGGATCGCAGACGACCACTCTTGAAGCGCTCGCTGACCCACTCGGGTGGGCCCTCAGTACCCTCGGATTCGAACTCGGCAGCAAGAAGCCGTCAAAGCGCGAGGTCACCTCGAAGTTCCGCAAGGGGATGCGTGATGTGCACCCCGACCATGGCGGTGATCGCGACCACGCGGCAAAGGCGATGAGCGACCTGGCTGAAGCACGTCGCATCCTCAGCGCCAAAGGCTGAGCCAGCCCAGCATGGCTGCCCCGAGCGTCTTTCTGTACCCGGGTGCCGGGTCCGACCGTCATCACGCCCGGCTCCTGGCAATCGAAAACCGAGTGACAGCACGGACCAGCCGACTTGATTTCCCGTACCGGAAGGAAAGCCGGACGGGGCCGCCTGACCGTGCACCGAAGCTGATGGCGTCGATTCGCGATGACCTCACCAAGATCTCTCGCCGCCGGAGTCCGCTGATCATGGGTGGCCACTCGATGGGCGGGCGGATGGCCTCGATGGTTGCTGCTGATGTCGATGGGGCGGGCCCGGTGAAGAACCTCGCAGCGCTCGTGCTGCTCGGCTACCCCCTCCATCCACCAAAGAAACCCGACAAGCTGCGCGTCGAACATTTGCCCGACATCACCGTGCCCTGTCTCTTCATCTCCGGCACCAAAGACGAGTTCGGCACGCCTGAGGAACTCGAGCAGTGGACCGCGACGATCTCCGCTTCGGTCGAACACATCTGGCTCGACGGCGCCCGCCACGACCTCAAAGGACGAGACGCCCTGATTGCTGACGCCGTTGCCGAGTTCGTACAACGGATTACCCGACAGCCCCCAATGCTGCCGAGGTTGTCACACCGAGGTCAGACCAAAGTGTGACGCGCTCGCCGCAGTCCTTCAGTGAACCGGTGGCGACAGATGCGTTGCCAAGAGGTCGGCAACGTCGCGAGTAGCCGAGGCGGTTGGTTCGTTGGCGCGCATCAGCGCATGCCATTGCACCGGGAGTCCGTCGGTGCCGCAGCGCACCGCTGTGAGGCGGCCTGATTCGATCATCGAGGTCATCGCCCAGCGGCTGAGGACGCTGAAGCCTGCGTTTGCTGCCACGAGTTCGGCGATTGCGCTGACGTGTCCGATGACGGTGATGAGCCGTGGCCGTATTTCTGCTTTGCTGAGGAAGCGTTCGTGTTCGAATCCTGGCGTGGTCACCCGGCTATAGGTCAGATAGCTCTCGTCGGTGAGTTCGTGGGGTCTGACCGAACTGCGGTCGGCGAGGCGATGCGTCGGGGCGACTATCACCGCCAGTTCGTCGACGAAGAGCGGCACAAAAGCGAGTGCTCCGATCGGATTGCCGGGAGCGATCACGATGTCGACCTCGCGCAGATCCAGGCTTCGACCGGCGGCTGCGCCCATCACGACGAGTTGCACATCGATGGTTGGGTGAGTGGCCCTCAGGTGGCTGCGGAACGGCGCGAACCAATGGTAGGTCTCGTACGTTTCGACTGCGACGCGAACCGTTGCGCTGTATCGGCCCGCTGACCGGAGCACGTCGTCCTCGCAACGTTGCAACTCTGCGAGCGCGAGCGTGGCGGCTTGCTGGACGACGGTGCCCGCCTCGGTGGGCTGCAGTCGGCGACCGGGCCCGCGGTCAAACAGCTTGACGCCCATGCGTTGCTCCGCGTCGGCCAGTCGATGACTGAGCGCTGACTGGCTGATCGATAACGCCACCGCTGCGCTGGTCACCGTGGCGTGTTCGATGATTGCTGCGACGGTTTCGTAGTGTCGAATATCGAGTCGAAGTACCACCTGAACAGGTTACATGCACCTGGTGCATGGGTTATGTGTTCAACATGCGTTGGACAAATAGTCCCTGTTGAGACGCACTATCTGGCTATGCCTCAGGAAATTCAGTACGCGGACGCCGAACTCGGGTGGCTCGACGACCTCGTCGATACGACCCGCTATCCACTCAACGACCCCGACTCGACGGCATGGACTGCGCTCGTTGACCAGTGCCGCGGTGAGATCGCCCAGCACGGATGTCTGACGCTGCGCGACTTCCTGCGACCACAAGCGCGACGGACGGCTGGCGCCGAGATTGCCGACCTGGCGCGTGGCGTGCCAATTCGATACGAGAGTTGCACCGTCTACTCCCGACCAGGACTCGAAGCAGAGCTCGCCCTCGATGACCCGCGTCGGCTGACCTTTCGGCGCGGGACGGGCCACATCACCCGCGACATGATTGGGCCCCACACCGTCGCGCACCGGCTCTACGCGTCACCGAAGTTCAAGGCGTTCGTGAAGGACTGCGTCGGCGCCGAAAGCATCTTCGAGTACGCCGACCCGCTTGCTGGCCTCATCGCCACGGTGGTGCCTCCCGGCAACGAACTCTCCTGGCACTACGACACGAACGAATACGTCGTCACCCTGATGACGCAACAACCCGACGCCGGGGGTCTGTTCTGCTACGTCCCAAACCTTCGTCGGCCTGGCGACGAGAACATCGAAGGCCTTGGTGCCGTGCTCGCCGACCCCGAACATCCCTCGATCCGTCGGGTTGATCTGCGGCCCGGCGACCTCCAGATCTTCCTCGGCCGTTACTCGTTGCACAAGGTCGGCAAAGTGACTGGAACAACTGATCGCCACGTCGCTGTTCTCAGCTATGCCGATCGACCCGGCGTGATCGGCCCCGTTGACCGCACTCGTGCCGTCTACGGTCGGGTCACCGAAGCCCACCTGGTCGCAGAGCAGTCCAAGCTCCAATCCAACGACGGACTGATGCTGTGACGGCCACTTCGCTCACAACGGGCTCGCTCAAGACCAGCTCGCTCAATACCAGCTCACCCGGAATAACAGCACCCGACGCCACCGCACTGGAGTCGGGTCGACTGGAGCGGCTCCGCGCAGCGCTCGCCGCTGCCGAGTGCGATGCCGGTGTTTTCTACGACCCGATCAACATCCGCTACGCGACTGGCACGTCGAATATGCAGGTCTACTCCCTACACAACCCGTGTCGATATGCGTACGTCCCCGTCATGGGGCCGGTTGTGCTGTTCGACTTCAAGGGCTGCGAGCACCTCTCCGACGGGCACCACAACGTCGCTGAAGTTCGCAACGCCATCAGCTGGTATCACTTCGTTGCTGGCCCCCGAGTTGACGAGTTCGCCACCAACTGGGCCCAAGAGATTGTTGCACTGCTCGGCCCGAGCACGACGGGACGTCGACGACTTGCTGTCGACCGCCTCGATCCAGCCGGACTTCACGCGTTGCAACGCCACGGCGTCGACGTCATCGACGGACAAGCCGTCGCCGACCGTGCCAAGGTCATCAAGACGCCTGAAGAAGTCGCCATGATCAGCTCTGCGATGGCGGCCTGCGATGACGGCATCGCTCGAATGCGCGACGCCCTGCGACCAGGTATCACCGAACAACAACTGTGGGCCCACCTGCACGCCGCGAACATCGAGGCCGGAGGCGAGTGGTTCGAAACCCGACTCCTCACGTCCGGACAACACACCAACCCCTGGTATCAAGAATGCTCGAACAAGGTCATCGAGGGCGGCGACCTCGTCGCCTTCGACACCGACATGATCGGCGTCGGGGGTTACTCGATCGACATTTCACGCACCTGGCTCGCCGGTGATGACGCACCAACCGACGAACAACGCCGGATCTATGACGCTGCGTACCAACAGGTCCAACACAACATCGAACTGATGCAACCCGGCAACACCTTCCGAGACGTCGTCGAACACGCGCTCCTCCCACCCGAGCCCTACCACTCGCTGACCAATGCATGCATTGCCCACGGCATTGGTCTCTGCAACGAATACCCGTTGATTCTGAACCAAGATCACTTCGACATCGGCGGCTACGACGGCGTCATTGAAGCCGGCATGGTGCTGTGCGTCGAGAGCCTCGCCAGCGAATCCGGAGCACGAGAATCGGTCAAACTCGAGCAACAGGTTCTGGTCACCAACGATGGGCCCGTCGTGCTCTCCACGACACCGCTCGCCGACACACCGACATAGCCCGCTCACTCACTGTCAGACCTGTCACACCAGAATCTGCTTGGTTTCTGTCACACTCCGGTCAGACCAAAGTGTGACAGCGGACCAAAGTGTGACAGCGGACCAAAGTGTGACAGCGTTACCCGCCGGCGATGATGAGGGTGGCGTCTTCTGGGTTGAGGTCTTCGAGTTCTTGGTGCGCGGTCTCGGGGTACGACGTGATGACGATGATCGTGACGACGACTTGGGCCAGGGCGAACATTCCCATCACCGTGCCGTACGACCAGCCAGCGTCGATGAGCTGCCCGGTGACGATCAGGCCACCGATTCCACCGAGCAGCGCGAGCGCCGTGATGATGCCCGCGGCACGTGTGCGGTTGCCGGTCGGGAAGAGCTCGGTGCGGTACACCGCCATTGCCGGGAACACCATGCTGCCGGTGATGCCGGCAAGGAACGAGAACGCCCACAGGATCGGTCCGCCGAACGCGAACGCCAGCACGACGGCAAGCGTGGAGAGGGGCAGCGCGACAGCGATCAGCGGTTTACGACCATGCGTGTCGGCGAACCGACCACCGATGATTAGGCCGATCGCAGCGGGTGTACCGACGACGAGTGAGAAAAGGCCGATCAGCCCCGCCGAATAGCCGCGCACGTCGCTGAGGTAGCTGTTCTGGAAGAAGCTGGCGGGCGAGATGAAGATGTTGCCGATGAACGCCACGGAGCCGAGCAGCGCCAAGCGCTTGCGGTCGAGTGGGACGCGTGGTGCTGTGCGTTCGACGGCTGCTGCCACAAATCGGCGGGTTTCTGGGAGCCGGCGCGTCAGGTCGAGCGCCACGATGCACCAGATTGCTGAGACGACGTACACGAGGCGCCACGCGCCTGGACCGAGGTCGGCGAGCGCCAGTGACGAGACCGCAATTCCCGCGCCGAAGCCGCTGGCCATCGCGAGAACGCTGATCGCGTAGGCCCTGGTGTTTTTTGGTACCTCTTCGGCGGCCATGACGCCGACCAGAAACGAGAGAGCGATGCCCATCGGGCGGGCGAGCGTCTGGGTGCCAACGAGCACGGCGAAATTGGGTGCCGCGGCACCGAGGATCGACAGCAGGGGCGCAATCCACGCGACCGCAACCATCACACGTCGCCGACCAATCCGATCGGCGAGCACTGCTGCAGGCAGCGCCACGATGATGCCGGCGCGCACAATCGCTCCTGCGTAGCCGACACCGGAGTCGCCGACCCCGAAGTCGTCGGCAGCGAACTTGGCGGTCTGTGTGAACAGCGTGTTGATGAAGGCTGCGCTCATCGATGCAGCGGCCAGCAAACCGATCACGAGCACCTGTGTGGCGTCAAGCCGATCAGGCGGTGACCACCAGCCGCGGTGCGACACTCGGCGGCGGAGCACCTGCTTGATAGGGATGCGGAAGAGCCAACCGAACCACGGAATTGTCAGTCGGTACGTGGTGGTCTCGGTGATTGCGTCTGGGCTGACCTCGACGTGTCGCTGGTACGTGGAGAAGGGCCCGTGGACCTGATTGAAGACACCCGGCTCGGTCGCCGATGCCTCTTCGAGAACGACGTCGTCACGGGCCACCGTGATCGATGCGATGTGTTCGTTGTCATGCGGCCAGGTTCGGGTCACGATGCGACCGCCGGGCTCCACGGGCCGAGCATACTGGGGGTCATGAGTACTGGAGCCGACACCGAAACGTTCGTCGTGCGTGGCTCGGGTCCGATCAAGGGCACCGTCCACGTGCCGGGCGCAAAAAACTCGGTGCTGAAGTTGATGGCGACCACGTTGCTCACTGATGGCACGTTCGAACTGACCAACGTGCCCGACATTGTCGACGTCACGATCATGGGTGAGTTGCTCGCTGCACTCGGTGTCAATATGCAGCGGCCCGCACCCGGCCAGCTGTTACTGACCAACACCGGTCAGATCACACCGGTCGCTCCCTACGAACTCGTCGAGAAGATCCGCGCGTCGATCAACGTGCTTGGGCCACTCCTCACTCGGTGTGGGGAGGTTCGCCTGTCGATGCCGGGTGGCGACGACTTCGGCGCTCGACCGATCGACATGCATATCAGCGGTCTCAAAGCCATGGGTGCCGAGTTCAAGTTCACCGACGAGTACCTCGAAGCCCGCTGCGAGCGCCTCCACGGTGCTGACATCACCTTCGACTTTCCGAGCGTCGGAGCCACCGAGAACCTGCTCACTGCCGCAGTGTTCGCCGAGGGTCGTACGACGATCGACAACTGTGCTCGCGAGCCCGAGATCACCGACCTCTGCAACTTTCTCGTTGCGATGGGCGCTGACGTGTCGGGCATTGGGACCTCGACGCTGACCATTGAGGGCGTCGACCGCGACGCGCTTCGCCCGGTGAGCTACTACACCGTGCCCGACCGCATCCAGGCGGCCACTTACCTCGCAGCCACCGCAGTCTCGAATGGCGAACTCAACGTGCTCGGCATTCGGCCCGACGACATGACAATGCTGCTCGATCGCTTCGGTGACATGGGCCTGCAGATGTCACCGGTCGAGATCGACGGCGCGTCGGGGCTGCACGTCGTTGCGCCGGAACGAATGCGGTCCATTGATGTCGCCACCTTGCCGTATCCCGGTATCGCCACCGACTACAAGCCCCTGATCATCACGATGCTGTCGGTCGCCGACGGCGTCGGCATCGTCACTGAAAACCTCTACCCCGGCCGCTTCCGCTACGTCGAGGAGTTGCAGCGGCTGGGTGCCGACATCAGTACGACTGGCCACCACGCAGTGATCCGCGGCGTCCCACGCCTGTCTGGCGCCGAAGTACAGGCCCACGACATTCGCGCCGGCGCAGCAATGGTCGTGGCTGGCCTCGCCGCCGAAGGTGAGACCATCATCTCGGGCGTCCATCACATCGATCGTGGCTATGACGATCTGGTCGGCCGATTGAGCGCTGTTGGCGCCGACATCCGCCGCGTCGGTTGAAATACGAGCCAGGCATCGATGGGCTTCGCGCCCTCTCCGTCGGTGCAGTCTTCCTGTTCCATGCGGGCGCGGTCAGCGGGGGATTCATCGGTGTCGACGTCTTCTTCGTCATCTCTGGGTACCTCATCACCGCACTCGCACTCGCCGAGATTGACCGGAACGATCGGCTTGCGCTTGGAGCGTTCTGGGCACGTCGGGCGCGGCGCTTGCTTCCTGCGATGTTGTTGGTGTGCGCTGCCGTCGTCGGCTATTCGCTGATTGCAGGCGGTGGAGCGCTGCAACGCGTGGGCCGCGACGTGGGTTATGCGCTGCTCTACGTGGCCAATTGGGGTCAGGTCGGCCAAGGCCGCGACTACTTTGCCTTATACGAATCGCCCTCGCTGCTCGAGCACGCCTGGTCGCTGGCAGTCGAAGAACAGTTTTACCTGGTCTGGCCGGTCGTGTTGGTTGTCGTCTTGCGACTCACCGGCACGAAGCGGGTCCGGCGCGCTGTTGCAGGTGTCGCAGTTGCAGTTGCGGCAGGCTCGGTCGTGCTCGCCACCGTGTTGGCCTCTGACGATGGCCAGGGCCTGAGCCGCCTGTACTTCGGGACCGACACGCGGGCAGTTGGCCTGGCGGTTGGTGCAGCGGCTGGCGCACTGGGTCTCCGCCGAGCCCAACGTTCACGTACCGCCGACATTGCAGGGCTGGCGAGCATGATTGGCTTGGTCGCGTTTGGAGCGACATTGCGCGGCGACGAGCGGTGGCTCTACGGGCCAGGGTTCCTGATGATTGCGCTGCTGTCAATCACTGCGATGTGGGCAGCGACTTCGGAGGGGGTACTCCAACGGGTGCTGTCCAACCGCACGCTCGTCAGCATCGGTCGGGTGTCGTACGGCGTGTACCTCTGGCATTGGCCGGTAATCGTGGTGCTCGACTCCGAACGAACCGGGCTCAGCGGCATCGCGATCGGTGCGCTCTGGGTCGTTGTGACTGCGCTGTTGACCGCAGCATCGTGGTTCGCCGTCGAACGGAATGCCCCGATGCCGAAGTTGGCCGCGCCCCGTCGCGCCGTCGGTTATTCGATCGCTGTCGGCGCACTCGTCGTTGGCGCAACTGTGGCATCGGCTACGGAAAATCGTCGGATGGATGACGCACCATTTACAATTCCGCTGGCAGTGACCACGACGTAGTCATCGCCACCGGTGTCAACCGATTCTGGAGGTACCGAGCCAACGCCGGATGCCGAGCTGCCGACGACCTCGCTTGCTTCACCGAGTGCATCGACGGGGGCATCGACGGTCTCGGTGACGAGCGTGGCGACGGTGGTGCCGCTGCCAGATCGGCCGCTGCGTGTACAGATCATCGGCGACTCGGTTGCAGAGTCACTGACGAGCCAGCAGATCACCGAGATCGCCACCGAAAGGTTCGGCGATGTGGTGGTGCGCAATGATGGGCAGATCGCCTGCTCAATGGTCCGTGAAGGCAAATGGTGGCTGCTCGACGGGTTGCAACTGGGTGACCCTCGGGACTGCCAAAGCGCCGACCGATTCGGCGACGTCGTGGATCTGTTTGCACCCGACGTCGTGTACCTCCTCTTCGGTTGGCCAGGCGTCGGTGGCGGGCGCGAACTCGATGACGGCTCCATCATCACACCGTGCGAGGCGGGCTTCGACGACCGCTGGCGATTCGAATATCAAGCGATGATCAGTCGGTTCGCCGAGTCGGCAACGGTGGTGTTCTCGTCGGTGGCACCGCCAGCGATACCGATTGCGGATCGGAGCCCGGGAACAGACTGTCTGAACGCGGCATTCGATCAGCTCGATGGGAACCAGTTCGACTACTCCAACTGGTTGTGCCCCGACGGTGACTGCGACGCAAGCCAAGGGCTGCGCTCCGATGGCATCCATTTCCGCAACTCAGCCGAGCTGCAAGAGCAGGTGCTTCAAGCGCTCCTCGATCAGGTGCTGCCCGTTGCCGGTTACTAAATCAGCCGCATAAAGAATCTCGCTCAGCTTCGCAAAAAATCGATCACAGCGGGCCAGGCACTTCGGTCTTGCCACAGAAATGGGTGCCCCCCGTCAAACGTAGCGAGCACCGAATTCGGGATGCGCTTGGCAATCGCTTCGCTGTTCGACGGGGGAGCGATACCGTCGAACAGTCCGTGGGCCACAAGCGTGGGCGCTGTGATCTGGTCGAGCCGGTCGAACGTGTCGTGGTGAGCGCGGGCACTGAGCTGCTGCACCAGGCCGGGTGGCGGTGTGCTCGGGCGGTCGCGGTGCCCGAATAGCTGCGTGATCAGCTTGGTGACGGCATCGTCGGTGCCGACTCGTGAGTCCCAGAGGGCGAGGTCGTAGGACGTGCCGTTCGGCGGTCCATTGTGGAGCGGGTAGGAGGCTCCTCCTGCGCCTCCGCTCGAGGTGCAGGCGAGCACCATTCGACTCACCCGTGAGCCTGCGCCGATAGCGAGTTCCTGTGCGACCATCCCGCCGAACGAGATGCCGAGGACGGCGAATTCGTCCAAGCCCTGCTGGTCGCACAGCGCCAGGACGTCGTCGGCGAAGTCGGCCATCGAGGGTTGATGGTCCGGGTCATGCTGCACGGAACGGCCGAGGCAGCGATGATCGAAGGTCAGCACGTCGAAGTGCTCGGCGATCGGCCACGCAAGTGCGTTGGGTGCGTTGCGGAGATCGCTGGCTGTGCCGTTGAGAACGACCAGCGGCGGACCCTCGCCGGCTCGGTCGGCACAGATCGTTACCTGTCGGTCGGGCAGTTCGACGAAGAACTCACTCATTTGGCGATCCTGTCATTAATCAACTCTGCATCATCCAACTGTGCATCATCCAACTGTGTAGAAGGTCTCGATCGTCAGCTCGGAAGCGGTGATGTCGAGGGCGGTGCCGAAGGTCGACACGACCGAAAGATAGCGAGCATCGATGCCGTTGCGCCGAAGATGGAGTTCAAGTGCGGCGGCGGCATTGAGTGGGTGGATGTCGCTGGCGCTGGGCGCAAGGGCTTCGGCCTCGGCAAGCAGGTCAGCCAGTACTGGGTCGCCACTGATGGCGTGCTGGCGACGCAGCCGATGGATCAGGTGGGCGGCCACGGCGTCGAAGTTGACAACGGACGGAGCGAGTCCGTCTGGATGCAGGGTGACCCGCAGGACGTTGAGTGGCGGGCCGAGCAGTTCTGGAGCGATGCCGTCAACCAGGGTGAGCGCAGCTGCGTTCGCACGAACGAGGTTCCAGTACCGATCCATCACGAGCGTCGGGTTGGGCTCGCTACCGGTGAGTATCGCGTCGATTGCCGTCAGGACGGGCCGCATCGCGGGATCACCGAGGTCGAGTTCGCTGAACGTCGGCGCGTAACCGGCTGCGAGGAGGAGGTCGTTCTGTTCACGGGGAGGCACATCGAGGTGCCGGGCGAGGTGCAGCAGCAGTTCCCGGCTTGGAGTCGATCGACCGGTCTCGACGTACGACAGGTGTCGGGTGGAGACCTGTGCGCTGGACGCGAGATCCAATTGACTCATGCGCCTTCGCTGGCGCCAGTTGCGGAGTAACCCGCCGGCGCCGATTGAGCTCTGAGCGATGTTGGTCATGTCGGCAACCGTAGAACCGGGCGTGAGCGAGTTCCATGACCTCGGAGGTCATCGCTTTCGAACAACGTCTGGGCGAAGCTTGGTGCCATGGCCGCAACGACCGAACTGACCCGAACGAACCAGATCGGATTGGTCGTGGCTCGGCTGCGGTTCGTACTGCGCATCAACGCTGCGAACTCGATCGTGTTTGGTGCGTTGATGGCAGCAATGCCAGAGACGGTGGACGATGTTCTGGGCACAGCGCGCCCTGGCTGGATCAGGCTGGTTGGCCTTGGCCTCGTCGGCTTTGCTGCATTCGTTGGATGGCTGTCGACGGCGTCGCCCAAGGTGCTGAAGAAGCTGGTGCCGCAGGTGGTGCTCGGCGATGTTGGTTGGGTCGTGGGCAGTGTCGTGACCGTGCTGCTCGGGTGGTACTCGGGTGCCGGCAATGTCACGGTCCTCGCAATGGCCGTTGCTGTCGACGCGTTCGCAGCGCTGCAGTGGTGGTTGTGGCGCCGCCAACAGCGCTGATGGTCCGCCTTTACCCTGGTAGCTGACCGAGGGCCTCGTAGACCGCTGCCGCGCTGACGAGGTCTTCGAGGGCGTGGCCCACCGACTTGAAGAGCGTGATGTCGTCGTCGGTGCGTTGCACGTCGAAACCCCGACACAGGCTGAAGAGGTCGGCCTCGATGTCGCTCTCGTTCAGCGCGCCGCTCTGGATGGGCTGCAGGATGTCACCGGCCTCGGTGAGCGCCCCGACCATCGTGTCGACAAAGACTCGCGCTCGCCCGATTGCCGCGTCATCGGCTTCGCGCATGGCCGGGGTGAACGCACCGACGAGGTCAAGGTGGCAGCCGGCTCTCAACGAGTCACCCGAGACCACAGGCGTTGAAGACATCGTGGCGCAGGTGACGATGTCGGCAGTGGCACACGCTGCGTCGAGATCGGTCGTCGAAGTTGCGGGGAGGCCCTCGTCGCACAATGCCGCTGCGAGTTGCTCGGCGCCCGCTGATCGATGGTTCCAGACGGTGACCTCGTCGATGGGGAACAGCGTGCAGTAGCCCCGTGCCAGCTCGGCGGCGAGGCGACCGGAACCAACAACCACGAGACGGTGCGAATCAGGTCGAGCGAGCATCGTTGCGGCAAGGACCGAGGCCGCTGCAGTTCGGCGGGCGGTCAGCGCTCCGCCATCGAGGAGGGCGAGGGGCACGCCGGTCGTGCCGTTCAGCAGGAGGTAGTTGCCGTTGATTGTCGCAATGTCGGTGTCGCGGTTCGTGGGAAAGACGGTGACGAGTTTGACGCCGGCGTACTCGTCGCTCCATGAGGGCATCAGGAGGAGCGTCGGCGAATCGGCGCCGGTTCCCATTGAGTGGTGGTGGCGCTGCGGAGTGGTCACCGAATCACCGGCGAGGAATCCGGCGCGCAGGACGGTGATCGCGAGCGGCCAGGGGAGTGCGGCATCGATTTGGTCGGCTGTGATCACGTCGAGCATGGCCTGATCATGGCAGGCCCGACTTGTCGTGCACGCGTCTGAGTCGTGAGACTGCCTGCCATGCCCCCAGCCGAGGTCGAGTCGCCCATCGCAGTTGCGCAGCGAATCGCAGATGAGGATTTGTTCCCCGCCTCACAAGACGTCGACCGGTCGGCGCTTATTCCACTCGATCGGTTTTCGGTGCTGGCCGACGCTGGGTTGTTCGGCATCGTCGGGCCGGCGGAACTGGGCTTCGGCGGGCTCGACGTTCATGAACTGCGAGGTGTCATGGCAGCTGTCAGCAGTGGATGCGGTGCGACGTTTTTCGCCTGGGCGCAGCATCACGGAGTCGTCCGAACGGTCAGTGAGGCGTCGAACGGCGAGTTACGCGACGCGTGGCTCTCTCGGTTGTGTCGTGGCGAGGTCGTGGCGGGTACGGCCTTTGCTCACGTCCGACGAGCCGACCAGCGTGCAGTCACGGCGACACGCGTGCCTGGCGGATGGCGGCTCGACGGGTTTGCACCGTGGGCGACGTCGTGGGGCATCGCCGAAGTGTTCACGGTGGCAGCCGAATCCGAAGGCGGCGAGGTGATCTGGACGCTGATCGACGGTGTCGAGCAATCGGGCCTTGGCGTGTTGCCTCTTGCCCTTGCGGTCTTCGGCTCGACCGGTACGGTGGCCCTTCGGTTTCACGGTCTGGTCGTGCCGGACGACCGCGTGCTTGGCGTCGATGACGCAGCGGCGTGGCGGGCCAGTGATCGCATTCGAGCAGCGGCAGGTCAGACGGGGGTACTGGGTGTCGCGGATCGCGCCACCCGACTACTTGCAGATGAGGTGCGTGGCCCTGATGATCCGGCAGGAGACGCTGCTCGACGTCTACGAACGGAGCTGGAGAACATTTGGCTGCGCGATCGCGCGGTCGTTGAGTCGCTCGGCGGCGCTGCGGACGATGTGCTGCTGGCGGAGGCGAGCGACCACCGGGCAGCCTGTCTCAACCTCGGTCAGCGGGCGACGACGGCGCTCCTCGCAGCTCGCGGCGGCAGCGGCATGGATCTCAACCACCCGGCACAACGGCTGGCCAGGGAAGCCGCGTTCTACGTCATCCAGGCCCAGACCGTCGACGGTCGCGCTGCCACGCTGCGCTCGGTTTGATCAGGGAGTTCGGACCGACGCAAAAGCGGCATCGACGATCTTGTCGACGTCAGCCACCGGCAACCTGGTGCATTCCTCGTGCGACCCTTGGGCGATTACTCACAAACAGGCTTCGATATCGGACAGTGTCGAGCGTGCCCGGCTCACGCGATTACGGAGCGGGCTCGGACCGCTGAGAGCGCACGACTTCGCCGGAAGCGTGGCGCGTGTCGGCAGGTTCCCGGTCCGCGATGACGTGTGATCAGTTGACGGCTCGGTCGCGGCCTTCCCAGTACGGCTTACGTAGGTCGACCTTGAGGATCTTCCCGGACGGGTTGCGCGGAATTGCATCGATACGTTTGACGGCCGTCGGCAACTTGAATCGTGCCAGCCGTTCGACGCAATGCGCGATGACCTCCTCCTGCGTCGGGTCGGCACCCTCGGCGGCAACGATCAATGCGAGTGGCGACTCGCCCCACCGCTCGCTCGGGATGCCGATGACGGCGACGTCGGCCACGCCGGGATGGGAGATGATCGCGTTCTCGATCTCGGCCGGGTAGATGTTCTCTCCGCCGGACACGATCATGTCCTTCACCCGGTCGTGGATGAACAGGTAGCCGTCATCCATGTAGCCCGCGTCGCCGGTGCGGAACCACCCGAGACCATCGGCGTCGCGTCCCTCGGGAAACGCCTCAGCGGTGGCGTCGGGATTTCGCCAGTAGCCCTTCATGTTCTGCAACGTACGCACCCAGACTTCACCGACTTCACCGTCCGGTTGGTCGTTGCCGGCATCATCGACGATCCTCAATTCGACGCCGTCGACGGGCGTCCCGGCCGAACGCAGGAGTTTTGTGCGTGGACCTCCCGGGTCGTGGTCTTCGGGTGGGAGCCAGGTGACGACGCCAGTGGTTTCGGTGAGGCCGTACGCCTGAGCGTGGCGACACTTGAGCAGTGCCATCGACGCAACCAGCGCCTCCTCGGTGATCGGCGACGCGCCGTAGAAGATCGTCTCCAGCGACGAGAAGTCGACATCCGACGCGCCCGGGATCATCGGAAGGACCTGCAGCAGCGCAGGCACCATGAAGCTCGCCGTGACCTTGTGCTTCGGGATGTCGGCGAAGATTCGACCCGGGTCGACATCGCGGTGGACGACGTTGGTCGCCCCGTTGAACAGCCCGACACTCGCGACGCCGCTGCCACCGATGTGGAACATCGGGAGGATGTGCAACATGACGCTGTCCGATGTCACCCCGATCATGTCGCTGATTGGTTCCATGATCGCCTCGAAGTTCCGGTTGGTGAGCTCCGCTCCCTTCGGGAGGCCTGTGGTACCGGACGTGTAGAGCTGGGAGCCAGTGTCGTCGGGAGCGACCGGGTAACCCGGATCATCGTCCGATCGACCCTCGATCCATTCGCTATAGGACACGTTGGCGCCGTTCCCGCCCACCTCGATGATGAGCGGGTTGCGCGGCAGTTCCATCTTGTCGAGATGACCGAGGAACTCGCCTTCTACAAGCACCACCTTCGCCTCCGCGTTATCGAGGATGAATGCCATCTCGGGTGGCGCCAGCCGCCAGTTGACGGCCACCGGCACGGCGTTCAGCTTCGCAGCGCCGTAGCTGAGGGTGAAGTACTCGGGGATGTTCTTCCCGATGAATCCCACACGATCTTGCGGTGTCACCCCGGCATCGAGGAGGGCGTTCGCGACTCGACAGCTCTCGGTGTGCAACTCGCCGTACGTCAACGTGCGGTCGTCGCAGATGAGCGCCGGTTTGTCGGGCCGTTGCGCGGCGTGCGTGCGGGTGATGTCGGCCATTGTGAACATGACGATTCTCCTTCGATGCGATGACGAATGTCACACAGTAACACCGGTCGAAAACCTGCGGCGCGTGATTCGGCCGGTGCTCGGTGTCTCAGCGTTGAGGTGCCTCGCCTCCCGAAAGTACCGGCATCGGAGAGTGCCCGGGTGGCGTCATTTTTCAGCGGGGTTCGGACCGCTGAGAGTGCTGGACTTCGCCTGCTACCAGGCTGCAACCTCTCGGTCTGTTCTATTTCGTACCACCCATCGCGTATCGTCGTTGGCGATCCACTTCAGCTCGGAGATGCGGCTGGGATGCATACGCGCACTACAGCAAGGCAGACTTGCCGTTGCTCAAGCGAGTTGGGGGCACGATCTTGTGGGCTGGGCACGTCGAGGGGGCTGCGCTTGGAGATCTTGGTGCGGGTCGTTGGGATTGGGTCGTTGTTGTGCTCTACCCTCCCGCTCAGCATTTTTCTCGATGATGACCTCACCGGAGTGTCAAGGGCCAATTCGATCTGCCCACTGGCGGACAGTAGAACTGCCCGTTGGTGGCCATCAGTTTCTTGATCGCCCGGCAACGACGAGGTTCTTGTGTCGTTCGATCCACTCGAGAGTTTGCAGCGATCGTGCTGTTGGCTCGGGAACGGAACTGACTGCCTGGTTCCAGGTGTCAAACGTTTTGCCGGTCGGGAACCCGGCGGTCTTCATCCGGGTGCGGATCGAGGATGCCTGGCGCCCGGTGAGTTCTTCGGTGAGGAGCGCTCGCAGTGTTTCAACGGGTTCCCAGCGTTGCGCCCGCGCCGTGGCGAGTAGGTCGGGGGCGTGGGTCCGCTCACACCTGCTCGTCGGATGAAACGTCCGCCGGGGACCCTCCGGACGACTCGGCCCACTCCGACTCGCTATTTCGACGGTGTCGACGATTTCGAAGGGGTGGTCGGATCGCTTGGCTGTTCCGTGTCGGTGCGTGAGATCGCATCGACGCGGTGCTTGGCCAGCACGAGGAGGCCGATGATCACCACGATCGGGCCGCCAACGAGCAGGAGCTCGTCCCAACCGCCCTCGTGGGCGAGGATGGCTTGAATCGCAAGCTGCGACGAACGAATGCGCACAGCTAGGGATCGTACGGGCTGTGGTGATTGAATGAATGTTGAGCTCCATCGACTCCCCGGGTGGGCCCACCGAATTGAGGCAGTATGCGTGAACAGGTCGAAGCCGCAATTGAAGTGATCCGCCCGGCAATCCAGGCCGATGGTGGTGACATTGTCCTGCACGCGGTGTGCGAAGACACCGGGAGGGTCGAAGTCGAGTTGACTGGCGCATGCGTCGGCTGCCCGGCATCAACAGTTACCCTCAAGGCTGGGATCGAGCGCATCATGCGCGATCGCGTCGACGGTGTGACTGAAGTGGTCAACATCGCCGAAGAAGTCCTCGCCTGACCGGCGCTGCAACCTCACCGTCTTCATGGCTCGCCAACGCAAACCACCAGCTGAACTTTTCGCTGCCGCCCTCGAAGGTGATCGCAGCGCGCTTGCCCGTCTGCTCTCACTGATCGAACGAGGCGAGGACGAAGCTCGCGAAGTCGGTCGTCTCGCCTACTCCCGGAGTGGCGAGGCCTACACCGTGGGCCTGACCGGCGCACCCGGCGCAGGCAAGAGCACGCTGACCAGCGCAATCATTGGCCACGTCCGCTCGCTCGACCTCGAGGTCGCGGTGCTCGCCATCGACCCGTCGTCGCCGTTCACGGGTGGTGCGATCCTCGGCGACCGCGTGCGAATGCAAGATCACGCCACCGACCCTGGCGTTTTCATCCGATCAATGGCCACGCGCGGTCACCTCGGTGGGCTTTCGCTGGCCACTCCCGAAGCCGTGCGCGTCCTTGATGCGATCGGCCGCAAATGGATCCTGGTCGAAACCGTGGGGGTTGGCCAGGTCGAAGTCGAAGTTGCCGGCAAGGCCGACACCACGGTCGTCGTCGTCAACCCCGGGTGGGGTGACAGCGTGCAGGCCAACAAGGCCGGTCTGATGGAGATCGCTGACATCTTCGTGATCAATAAGGCTGACCGCAAGGGCGTTGAAGAGACCCAGCGCGACCTGATGCAGATGCTCGAATTGGGCGCAATGGCACACGACGCTTGGCGGCCGCCAATCATCGCGGCCGTAGGCACAACCGGGCAAGGAGTGACCGACATCTGGGACGCTGTGCTTGAACATCGCGCAGCCTCGGAAGCATCCGGTGAACTCGAACGCCGCCGCACGTTCCGGTTGCGCGAGGAACTCCGCGAGATCATTGCCAACCGCCTCGGCCGACGCTCTCGTGAGATCTGCACCGGTGACCGGTGGGACGAGCTGACCGATGAAGTCGTTGCCCGCACCACTGATCCGTGGACTGCTGCCGACGAAATGCTTTCCGCAGTCGACGCCTGAACCGATGGCGCGATGAGAGCGGTTCAAGCCACCTCTGATGGTGTGGCCGTCGTCGATGTGCCCAGCCCTCAGGCTGCAGGGATGATTGACCCGGTCACGGTACGTCCGGTCGCGGTCGGTATTTGCGGGTCGGACCTGCACGTCATCGGCATGGGGCCGAGCGGCGTCACCCTCGGCCACGAGATTTCGGCCGTGTACGAAGGGCGTTTGGTTGCGATCCAGCCGATGGCCTTCTGCGGCGAGTGCGCAGCCTGCCGACGAGGTGATCAACACATGTGCTCGGTGGGCAGCCGCCGAGTCCATGGCATCCACATCGACGGCGGAATGGCCGACGAACTGGTCGTCGATGCGCAGTGCCTTGTCCCGCTCCCTGAGGGCGTCAGCGCCGAGGCGGCCAGCCTTGTCGAGCCGATCGCCGTGGGAGTCCACGCGGTCAACAAGGTTGATCCCGTTGCCGGAATGCGCATTGCCGTGATCGGCGCCGGCACAGTCGGACTCGTTGTCGCTGCTGTCACTCAAGACCGAGGGGTCGACCAGATCGACATCGTCGCTCGTCACGAGGCGCAGTTTGCAGCTGCCGAACGTTTGGGCCTTCGACCGGTTCGAGCAGACGAACTCGGCTCGGGTTACGACATCGTGATCGATGCAGCCGGTAGCGAGTCATCGCTGGCCGCTGCCATCGGCGCAGTGCGCTCGGCGGGTACGGTGCTCGTGCCAGGTATCTACTGGAGTGATGTCAACCTGCCCGGTTTGGCGCTCGGTCTGAAGGAAGTGCAACTCCGCACGGCGTTGTATTGGGGTCATCACGACGGACGCCGCGAGGTCGACATCGCGGCCGAGGTGCTCGGTCGGCTTCCAGGGCTCCCCGATGCGTTGATCAGTCATCGCTTCGAACTCGGTGATGCGGCCCACGCATTTAGGACTGCTGCAGACCGCAGCGCCGGAGCAGTCAAGGTCATCGTCGACGTCAGCAACGGCTGAGTTCGGCAGGTTGCTTGTCGGGCTGCTGTCAGCTGCAGACGTGTGTGTGCCAGTCTCGGTGCTCACTGGGGTCGCGCGACCTCGTAGGTTCGCGTCCATGGCTTACGAACTCCTCACTCTCGAACGACTCGACAACGGCGTTGCCGTCCTCACCCTCGCCAACGGGAAGGTCAACGCGCTCTCCGGGGCGCTCGTCGCCGAGATCGGTGCAGCCGCACAAGAACTGACTGACGCCCCGCCCGCAGCGCTGATCGTCAGCGGTGGCGATCGCATTTTTGCTGCTGGCGCCGAGATCTCCGAATTCGGCGGCCCGGAAGAAGCCAAGACGATCGGCCCGCAGATCCATGCCGCGTTCAACCGGCTTGCGGCACTGCCCTGCCTCGTGATTGCTTCGGTCAGCGGCTACGCACTTGGCGGCGGCTGCGAACTGGCGTTGGCGTGTGACTATCGAATCGCATCGGAGCGCGCGGTGTTCGGTCAACCCGAAATCCTGCTCGGCATCATCCCTGGCGGTGGCGGCACGCAGCGGCTTGCGCGTGTGGTCGGCCCGTCGAAGGCCAAAGAGATCTGCCTGACCGGTCGAATGGTCAAGGCCGAAGAAGCCCATCGGATCGGCCTCGCCGACGAGGTCGTTGCACCCGAAGCACTGATGGAACGCTCACTCGAACTCGGTGCCACTCTTGCCAAGGGTGCGCTCACAGGCCAGGGTATCTGCAAGCGGGCTATCGACGAGGGCCTCTCGACGACACTCGCCGCAGGTCTACAGATCGAACTTGATGCGTTCGTCGAAGTGTTCCGAACCGAAGACAGCCAGATCGGCGTCAAGAGCTTCCTCGAGAACGGCCCTGGTCAGGCTGAGTTCACCGGCAAGTGATCCGGAGTAAGCAACCCGAGAAACGAGCCTGAGCACGGAGCCCGCCTGTCACGCCGATGTCTGACCAAAGTGTGACAGCAGACAGCGCGCAACAACTCTGGACGGAGACTCCGTTGCTCGGGCGGTGCGTTTAGTTGTTGACCGAGGAACCGATCGGTCGCGAAATGTCCCAGGCTGATCGGGCGAGCCAGAGGCCGGTCACCGTCATCACCAGCATGACGGCGGCTGCCACCACATATGCGGTGGTCTGGCCGTACGCCTCGTACAGCGCGCCGGTCATTGCGGCCATGATGCCGGCCGAGATTGCCTGGGCAGCACCGACGACACCGTGTGCACCGGCCTGTCGATCGGTAGGAACCACCATGCCGACTGCGACGCCAGCCGAAGAGATGGTGAGGCCATCAGAGATGGCGTGCACCATCGCCACAGCGAAGATCAGCCCGCCGCTTGGCAGGAACCCGTAGAGGCACATGATTGCGGACGCGAACAGCAGGCCAATCGAGCTGAGTTTGAAAGGGCCAAATGTTTGGGCGAGGCGTCCGCCTGGCGGGCCGAGGAAGATCAACGGCAGGCCGAACAGGGTGATACCGAGGTTCGCGATCCAGTCGGTGGTGCCGAGGTCTTTGTGTACCACGTCCCACAGCGCGTCGAAGGCGCCGATCATTGCGAACGCGACGGCGCCGAGCATGGCGGCGCCAGCGAATGGTCGGATCTTGAGCAGGTCGAGGGCGAAGCGGTGTTCGGACTGTTCCACCGACTCTTGCACTGGGACGCGAGCGACGATCGGCAGCAGGATCAGCGTGATCGCGGCGACCACGATGAACGGGGCGGGAATACCGAACGGGCCCACAAGAATTGCCGAGATCGCCGGCCCGGTGGCGAAGCCGAAGACGTCGGCGGCGAGCAGGCGGCCCATGTTCTGGCCGAGGTTGTTGGGGTCGGCGAGGATCACGATGCGCTTGACCGCCGGGCTGGCCGCGCCGATGCCGATGCCGGAGATGAATCGGCCGATCAGGATGGGTGTCAGTGTCGTGCTGAGCGCCATCAGAAGCAGCCCGGCGACGTTGACGAGCACGCCGATGAAGACGAGCTTCTTGGCGTGGCCGCGGTCGGCGAGCGGTGCAAGAGTAATCTGCGACAAGAATCCGGCGATGAAGCCGAGCCCGATCACGAACCCGATGGCGGTCTCGCTGATGCCGTATTGGTCACGGAAGTCAGCGACGATGGTGAACAGAACGCCGTAGCCCGAGGCCAGTGCCGCCATCAGCCCGCCGAAGGCGAACAGCAGCACGAGTGGCGACGGCGGAACAACCGGTTGGGTTGAATCCTCCGAAGTCAACGATTGCACCATCGGAGGCTAGCGAGACAACGGGTTCAGATCGCTGTCGACCGATGTCGTGAATGACGCCGCAAGGCGCATTACCCGTAGGCGACGAGGCCAGTGTCGAAAATTGAGCTGAGTGCGCGATGGGTCGGTAGCGCTCGTGCGCTGAGGCCCCAGGGGCCGGCATCGCCTGGCGTGAAGTGACCTGCGTAGATGCCGTCACCGACAGGCTCGAGGTTGACAGCCACGGTCCGGTGCTGGTCGAAGCTGCCGTCGCTGGAGAGTGGGCCGTGCATGACCTGGATGACGAGTTCGTCAGCGCGCAGCTTGCCGGGGTTGACACGGACTCGAACGGAACGCCCGGTGCCGCTGATGCCGTCGGCGACCTCGGATCCGTCGGCGACGAGTTGGACCGAAACGGACGGCCAGGCCGAAGTGATGCCAGCCTTCCACGCAGACAACTCGCGGGCTGCTGCGGCTCCGTCGGCGAGGCGCAGATCAGACGACGCGGCCGCAGGTTCGTAGAGGGTCGTGACGTAGTCGCGCACCATGCGTGCGGCCACGACGTTCCAACCAAGTGTCTCCCAGTTGTTCAGGATGCGTTCGATCCAACCGCTGGGAGTGCCGTCGTTGGGGCGGTCGTAGAACAGCGGCACGATCTGCTGTTCGATCACGTCGAACGTCGCCGACGCTTCGCGGTGGTCACGTCGGGCGAGGTCGTGGTCGTCGTCAAACGACGGGATGTCGAATCCGTTGGTGCCGTCGGACATCTCGGCCCACCAGCCATCGAGAATCGAGCAGTTCAGCACACCGTTGAGCGTGGCCTTCTCGCCACTGGTGCCACAGGCTTCGAACGGGCGTCGAGGCGTGTTGAGCCACACGTCGCAGCCGTGGTACATCGTGCGGGCGATGCCGATGTCGTAGTCGGGGATGAAGACGAAGCGGTGGCGTACATCGGCGTCGGCGGCGAGCTTGGCGATCTGCTGGATCAGACCCTTGCCAGGAAGGTCGGCCGGGTGGGCCTTTCCGGCGAAGACGAACTGCACGGGTCGGTCGGCGTCGAGCAGGAGTGCACGCAACCGATCGATCTGGTCCAGCAGGAGGTTCGCTCGCTTGTACGTGGCGAAGCGACGGGCAAACCCGATCGTGAGGACGTTCGGATCGAGGAGATCATGACCAAGCCGATCACGCACGAGGTCGACGAGTTCTTGGCGACCGACGTTACGCATGGCCCAGATGTCGGACTGGTCGATGTTGCGAACATGGGCCCAGGCATCGGCGCCAGCCAGATGCCAATCGTCTCCGAGCGCGCCGGTCAACAATTCGTCGGTCCTGTCGCTGACCCATGTGCGGGCGTGGACGCCGTTCGTGATGTGGCCGATGGGTGTCTCGTTGCTCGGTAGATCGGGCCACATTCCGCCGAACATTTCACGTGCGACCTCGCCGTGCAGCTTGGCAACGCCGTTGGCGCGGGCCGCGAGGCGGAGCCCCATGACTGCCATGTTGAACTTGCCATCTGGCTCGTCAGCGCGCTGGCCGAGCGCGATGAGTTCGTCGAACGTGACCCCGCACGATGTCGCGAAATCGGCAAAGTAGGACTCGAACAGTTCCCGCGGGAATCGGTCGATGCCGGCCGGGACGGGGGTGTGAGTGGTGAAGACGCCGCCGCCGCGTACTGCCTCGATCCCTTCGGCGAAGGTGAGCCCGGCATCGGTGAACTCGCGGAGCCGCTCGAGGCCGAGAAACCCGGCGTGGCCCTCGTTGCTGTGGAACACCTGCGGAGCGATGCCGAGGGCGCGCAGTGCTCGGACACCGCCGATACCCAAGATGATCTCCTGGCGCAGACGGTGTTGCTCGTCGCCGCCGTAGAGGCGGTTGGTGACAGCGATGACGTCCGGCGTGTTCTCGGGCAGATTGGTGTCGAGGAGGTACAGCGGAATCCGGCCAACATCGACGCGCCAGATCGCGACCAGCGCAGTGGTGCCGGCGAGGTCGACTTCGATCGTGAGTCCGGTCGGGTGGACGCCGTGTGCGGCAGGGTTGATGCGCTCGTTGCGTTCCTCCTGCCAGCCGTCTTGGTTCAGCTGCTGGTGGAAGTATCCCTCGGCGTAGAAGAGGCCGACGCCGATCAACGGCACGCCGAGATCGGACGATGCCTTCAGGTGATCGCCGGCCAGAATGCCGAGACCACCGGAGTACTGCGGGAGGGCCTCGGTGATGCCGAACTCGGGGGAGAAGTACGCAACAGATTGCAGCGGCGAGCCCTCAGAGGCTGCGCTGCGATCGCCGAACCACGACGGCCCGGTGACAGCCTGCTGGAGACGTTCACATGCATCCCCGACGCTGATGACGAAGTCTGCGTCGCCCGCAAGCTTGGCCCAACACGTTGGTGATGTCCGACGGACCAAATCGACCGGATGCTGGCCAGTACGCCGCCACGAGCTGGGTGCACTGCCATCAAGTCGATCGAACACGTGGGCGAGTTCACGGTCCCACGCCCAATGGAGATTTGCGGCGAGGTCGGTGATGCCGGCGAGCGATTCAGGGATCTCGCTGACGACGTTGAACTGATGGAGCGGGCGCACCGAAGCGAGGATAACGACCTGTAACAGACTGTGTTTGAGGTGGTCGAAAATGTCCGGCCCGTCACCCACGCTGGCTTTCGAAGCGCTCCTACCTTGGAGATGCGCTTGCCTTCGAAATGGTGGTGAGTGGCCAGGGAGTCAGCGTTGACGGGCGTCAATTGATGTCGAATAGACGCGTGCGGTGGCCGTTGCGATGGCAGCCCACGAATAATTCCGCTCGATGAGTTCGCGTGCGTTGCGAGTCAGTTCGTCAGCAAGAACATGATCGGTCAGTACCCGTTCGATGCAGTTCGCGAGGTCGTCCGGCCGGCCCGGCTCGAACGTGAGGCCGGCATTGGTTCCCTCGATCATTTCGGCGAGGCCACCTGTCCGAGCGACGACGAGCGGCGCGCCGGCGGCGAGGGCCTCGAGTGCGACGAGACCGAACGGCTCGTAGAGCGACGGGATCACGACGCACCCAGCGCGCTGGGTGAGATGGCGCAGTTCGGTGTCGTTCAAGAAGCCAGTGACGTGGACACAATCGCTGACGCCCTCAACGTCGATTTGTGCTTGGAGTTCCGGGAGGTAGCTACCTCGCCCCGCAATGGTGCACTGCACGCCCGGGACTCGTGCCCGTACGTCGGCCATCGAGCGCGCGAGCACCTGAAAGCCCTTCTCGAACTGGACGCGACCCCAGGAGAGGACCAACTGTTCTCGCTCGACCGGCGTGTCACCCTCGACCAGCCACAGGTTGGGATCGATGCCGTTGGGGACGCGGGCGACAATTTCTGGCGGGAGCTCGAAGCTCGACACGAGTTGGTCCGCCATGAACCTGGTGGGCGAGATCAGTCGATCGGCTTGGAAGGCGAGCCACCATTCGATTGAGTTGATGTCGCTCGGCACGCCTGGCGGGAGTTGGCCTCCGTGCCGGACCCGTTCGGTGCCGTGCATTGTCAGAATGAACGGCACATTGAACCGGCCAGACAGCGTGTCAGCCGACCAGCCCATTCGCCAGTCGTGTCCGTGGACCACGTCAGGTTCCCACCCGTCGAGCAGGTCGGGAAGACTGCAACCGAGTTTGACGAAGGCGTGATTCGCCGAAGCGGTGCGTGCAACCGGATCGGTCTTCGACAGCCATGGCAGGTCGGCGACGCCACGTACGACACGAACCGGCCCAGCAGCATCGGCGACGCGGTCGGTACCGGGGTGTGTGGTGGTCATCACGACCACGTCATGTCCGTTCGCCGCGAGCGCACGACTCAACCCATCGACGTGCGCAGCCGTGCCTCCTGTCTCTTTTGGTGGGAAGTCCCAGGACAACAACAACACACGCACGGCCGCGCACTCTACTCTGGAGGTCGATGCCACCGATTGACTCTGTGCCCCCTTCCGGTTCGACTTCCGGTTCGACTTCCGGTTCGACAGGGTCGCAGCGAGCCCCGATTGGCGAGCTCGATCTCCACCTGCTCGGAGAGGGCAACCACCGTCGATTGTGGGAAGTGCTCGGCCCGCAGGTGTTCGGTCCGGGCCCCGCAGGCGTGAGCGCAGTGCAGTTCGCCGTGTGGGCACCCAATGCTGTGTCGGTTGCCGTTGTGGGTGATTGGAACGATTGGCAACCCGAGCCGATGGCGATGATCGAGACCAACGGGCGGACTGGAATCTGGACGGCCATCTGTTCGGCCGCCCGCTCTGGCCAGTGCTACAAATACGAGATTGTCAGCAAAGAGGGGCGCACGCTCCGCAAGGCCGACCCGATGGCTCGCCAGACCGAGGCGCCGCCGAGTGATGCCAGCGTCGTGCCGACGCCGAGCAAGCACGAATGGTCTGACACCGAGTGGATGCATGACCGCCATGTCACCGTCGACGGCGATGCACCGATGCGGATCTACGAATTGCATCTTGCGTCGTGGCGGCGCGGAGTCGACACGTGGGACGACCTCGCCGAGCAGATTGCAGCGCATGTGTCGTCGCTCGGCTTCACGCACGTCGAACTGCTTCCGGTTGCGGAGCACCCGTTCGGCGGATCGTGGGGTTACCAGGTATCTGGTTACTACGCCCCGACGGCGCGCTTCGGTGACCCTGACGGGTTCCGCCGGTTCGTCGACGTGCTCCACAAGCACGGTGTGGGCGTCATACTCGATTGGGTACCGGCGCACTTTCCGAAAGACGAGTGGAGCCTCGGCCGTTTCGACGGCACGGCACTGTACGAACACCCTGACCCGCAGCGCGGCGAGCATCCTGACTGGGGCACCTACGTCTTCGACTTTGGGCGGAACGAGGTGCGCAACTTTCTTGTTGCCAACGCCCTGTATTGGCTCGATGAGTTCCACATCGATGGCCTGCGGGTCGACGCCGTGGCCTCGATGCTGTACCTCGACTATTCGCGCGAAGAAGGCGAATGGACACCGAACGTGCACGGAGGCAACGAGTACCTCGAGGCGATCACGCTCCTGCAAGAGACGAACAGCGTTGTCGCAGAAGAGTTTCCTGACGTCTTGATGATTGCGGAAGAGTCGACGGCGTGGCCGGGTGTCACCCATCCGGTCGTCGAGGGCGGCCTCGGCTTCACTCACAAGTGGAACCTCGGCTGGATGCACGATTCGCTCGGCTATCTCGCGCTCGACGGTGTGTACCGCAAACACCATCACAACGAGATGACGTTTTCGCAGCTGTACGCCTACAACGAGCGATTCGTCCTTCCGCTGAGCCACGACGAGGTGGTCCACGGCAAGGGCAGCCTCCTGAACAAGATGAGCGGTGATGACTGGCAGAAGTTTGCATCGCTCCGCAACCTGCTCGCATGGCAGTGGTCGATGCCCGGTGCGCCGCTGCTGTTCATGGGCGCGGAACTGGCGCCCTGGCAGGAGTGGAACGATGCTGCCGAGTTGCCGTGGCATCTTGCGGAGCATCCGCCGCACAAGGGTGTGTGCGACACGATTCATGCGATGAACGCGATCGCCGACCGGTGGCCGGCGCTGTGGGAGCGCGACACCGACCAGGCTGGCTTCCAGTGGCTCGATGCCAACGACGCTGCGCACTCGATGTTCGCCTTCACGCGGTGGGGCGTCAACGGCGCACAAGCCGTGGTCTGTATCGCGAACTTCACGGCCGTTGCTCGGCCGGGCTACCGCGTCGGGCTGCCCTGGGGCGGCGACTGGCACGTGGTGCTCGACACCGACTCACCCCAGTTTTGGGGAAGCGGCCACCGTGGTATCGACACCAACTCGATCGCAGCTGGCGCGGAACCGATCGACATCGCTGACGGCGTCGAGGAACCCTGGCAGGGTCAGTCGTGCTCGGCGACCATCGACGTCGGTCCGCTGTCGACGCTCTGGCTTGCTGCGCGCAGCCCCGGTTGATCCGTCACAGGTGATTCGTGAGGCGGAACCAGTCAACCTGTGTGCGTCAGGCGCTGTTGAGTCGTCGTTCGTTGGTCCACGCGGCGAACGTTGACAGGTACATCCCGTCGTTCGTGAGCGCGGTCACACTGGTTGGGGTCACCCAGAGCGCACAGATGTGCGTCCAGTCGTCAAGCCCGACGAAGTGCGGTTCGATAGGGTCGTTGGATCGGCACAGTCGGCCTTGGCCCAGGTCAATGGTCCAGTATCCGTCGCGTGTGGTGAGTTGGACATAGCCGGGCCCGAGAACTGCGGCAGGTCCGCCCGCGCTGGTAACGCAACTCGCAACAGCGCTCAGCGGACGGCGCGCAATGAGCTCGTCACTTGCCGTGTCAGGATCGAGATCGATCATGACCGTGGAACCGCAGCCCACCGCCGATGCGGCAGCAATGACCAGGACGTTCGTCATTTCTAGGTCGAGGTGGGGCGGGGCGCAAATGACGAGATGTTCATCGAACATCGAGACCGTTACGGTCGCGTCGATACCGTTTTGGATTGGAACGATCTTCGGGCTGTAGGAAAGATCCATGCTGACACCTCCTCAGGCTCTCCAAGTTTGTCGCCTGTGCGTGACGACATCGTGACGAATACGTTCCAAATGTGCGCGTTCGACTGATCTCTCACACCCACCACTTGTCACACCACTTGTCACACCACTTGTCACACCACTTGTCACACCACTTGTCACACCACTTGTCACACCACTTGTCACACCGAGGTCTGCTTGGTTTCAGAGGGTGAGTGTGACAGCGGGCTAGTTCGTGCGGGCGTTGACGAGGGCTTCGAGGGCCTTCAGGTTGCGCTTCCAGATGAAACCGAGCAGAAGCTTGCCGCCGATGATCTCACCGAGCCGCCCGCCGAGATACCAAGGAAAGTCGAGGTCTTCACGCCAGGTGAACTTCGTACGCTTGCCACCGGCCAGAGCCTCGAGCGAAAAGATGCCGCTCCCTGTGACGATGCCGGTGTGCTTGACACCCATCGCGCCATCGACGCCAGGCGTGCCGTCTCCGCCGTTGGTTGCTGGCGTCCACACTGTGATCTCCATCTGATCGACCAACTTGATCGGGCCAACCTTGGTGTCACAGAGAAACTTGGTGCCGATGCCGCGGGTCTGCTCGGTTTCGAAGCGGATCGCAACTGCGTCGGCCATCCAGTCAACATGATTTTCGACGGGTTCGACGATGGCCCACACTTCGGCGGGCGTGGCATCGAGATCGATCGAGACGGTCACATCACTCATACGATGATCATGCCCGACCAACCAGCAAGCTGAACAGTGGGTCTGTGTGACGTCGGGCTAGGCGTCGATGGTGATTGACTTCAACGTCTCGCACGCCTGCTCGGGCGGGAGCACGTTGATCAGTACTCCGGTGCCGCGTTCGAAGCCGGCCTGGGTGACAAGATTCGGCCACACGTGGGCGTGCCAGTGATAGCCGCCGCCATGCTCGTGCGGAGCAGTGTGGAAGCCGAGATTGAACGCCACATCGCCGAGAACGGTGGTGAGTTGACGGAGCGCATCACGCAGTGCGATGCCGACGGCCCGCAGGCTTTCGTCGCTCGCGTTCTGAAGATGTGCTTCGTGGTGGCGCGGAATGATGAGCATCTCGTATGGCACGCCGCTCCAGAATGGAGTGATCACCGCGACGTCATCACCGGCGATCACGACTCGCTCGTCGGCAGCGATCTCGGCTTCAACAGTGGTGCACAACAGGCAGCCGCCAGCGAATCGGGCGAAAGCCCGTTCCTCGTCAATGACTTCACCGGGGACGAAAGGCAGGCCGAGGATTTGGCCGTGCGGGTGAGCAATCGACGCACCTGCCTCGCGGCCGTGGTTGACGATGGCCTGGGTGTAGCGGACTTGATCAAGAGCTTCGTGCTCGGAGAACCGGCGACGCAGCGTGAACATCATCTCGGCGGCATGCTCGTCGTCAAGCTGATGGAGGCCGCTCTCGTGATCGGGCGTGTACACGAAGACTTCGTGGATGCCGCTGGCTTCTGCCTGGACATGAACCGGGCCGAGATTGTGGACCGCAAAGCCCTCGTCACCGTCGAATGCCGGGTATTTGTTCGGGATCACACGCATCGACCAACTGCCGTCGGCCTCAATTGTTTCGAGCGCCGGAGGCGTTTCTTCCTCGTTACCTGGACAGAACGGGCACGGACGGCCCAACTCAGGGTCGACGATGTCGGTGCGGCTGGCGAAGTCGCTCGGTCGCTCGGCCCGTTCGGCCACGATGGTGACCCATCGTCCGTTCAGCGGATTCAGACGCATCTGGCTCATCGTCTCACCATGCTACGACTGAATCTCACGCGAAACATGACATGCCGTCGACCTTGTGGCAGACCTTGTTGACAGTTCTTGTTGAGCAGTGGGCAGCGCAACCGGTCTACTGCGACGCAGCCCTGAGAGCTTGGCTGTATTGATGGTCGAGGCGACCCTGATTCCAGCGATGCATACCCCAGCCGGCGAGTGAACCGATGCCGAACGCTATGAGACCACCGACGCCGTCCATCCAAAAGTGGTTGCCGGTGATGACGATGCAGAACAGCGTGGCAAGCGGGTACAGCACGACGAGCGCCTTAGTCGATCGCCGACGGAGGAGTGGCCACACGGCGAAAACACACCAGGTCGACCAGCCGATGTGCAGGCTCGGCATTGCTGCGTACTGGTTTGAAATCGACGCCATCGTCTCGGAGTCGAACGACCACGGTCCGCCATATTGGGCAAGGGTGTCGACGAACCCGAACTCGCCTCGGCCACGAAACCGGCTGGCGAGGCAGGCGCCGCCGTACTGAGACGGGTCGAATGCGGGGCACGGCTTGTCGAGGAGCCGAGGTGGCATGAGTGGAAACCATGCAAAACCGACGATGGCCAGGCTGGTGGTCACTGCGAGCGTGTTGCGCCATTGCGGAAAGACGTCCGGGCGCTTGAGGTAGAGCCAGATAAAGACTCCGAGTGTCGCTGCGAAGTGGAGCGTTCCGTAATAGACGTTCCAGAACTGGATAAACCCGTGGTAGGGCAGAAACCAATCTTGGATTGTTTCTTCGTGATAGAGGCCCATCCAACGTTCGAGTTGGATCACTCGCTCGGCGTTGGTGAATGCCTGCTCGGGGATGCCGTCGGCAGCGATTTTGTTCGATCCAAACTGATTTCGCGTCCAAGAATAAATGACGTAGAAGGCACCGACAATCAGCGCTTCTTTCCACCAGAACGTGCGATGCTGCCGCTCAGGAGCGATTTTTTCTTCGGCAACCTGCATGGAGTCTGTACTGTATTCGAACGTAACGGATCTCTGACGAGCGGATTGACGCTCGGACCGTGCCTGCAGTTTCTGGCGCTCAAGCTCTAGGTGGACGTGCCGCAGCACTTGCCCATGAACTCGTCGATGCTGACGACGACACGGGTCATCTTGCCGGCCGCGATCAGGCCCCCGGCATCAGTAGCCGAGACCTCAAACCCGAGGCGTCGACCGTCGATCTTCTTGAGCACAGCCTCGGCGAACACCTCGGCGCCGATCGGCGTAGGTTGCAGGTGATCGAACTGCACGCGCATACCGACCGTGGTCGTGCCGATTTCGAGTGAGTTGGCCAGCGCGTTGTGGCAGGCCTCTTCACACAGCGCCACGAGCCTCGGCGAACCGAGCACGTTGACGATTCCAGAACCCAACGCAAGCGCCGTATCTGCGTCGGTGACCATCAGTTTGGCGTCGCCGCGCATACCCGTCTCAAGATCCACGACCTGAACGCTAACGCGATCGACCGGCGCGACACACGCTGTGCCGAAACTGTCATGTTCGACGACCCGACCGCACGAGTGTCGCCCCGACCGCCCACGTCGTAACCTGTCGGTTGTGATCGATGCAGATGTCCTGGAACGAGTACTCGCCGGAGCTGTGCGCACCGGTGCCGACTTCGCGGAGGTGTACGCCGAAGATAAGTCGAACACTTCGGCGGGCTTCGACGATGGCCGCATCGAACAGGTCACCAGCGGTCGTGACCGTGGTGCCGGTATCCGCGTCATCGCCGGCGACACCACTGGCTTCGCACACACCGCGGATCTCTCCGAGGCCGGTCTCGTCGCTGCGGCATCAGCAGCCGCCGCCGCGGCCAGCCAGGGCGGCGGAGGGGTCCGCAACGTGTCACTCACTCAGGCGCCAATCCACCGCCCGAACACGATCGTCCACCTCCCCGAGAGCATCGCCAAGGCCCGCAAGGTCGAATTGCTGCAGCGGATGAACGAAGCCGCCCGCTCGTACGGTCCCGAGATTGTCCAGGTGTCGGCCGGCTACGGCGACAGTCTGAAACGAACCCTTGTTGCGAACACCGACGGCGTTTTCGCGACAGACGAAATCATCCGCACCTTGCTCCGCATCAGTGCAGTGGCCGACGGTGACAGCGGTATGCAGACCGGCTACCAGTCGATGGGCCACACGGTTGGTTTCGAGATCTTTGACACCGTCGACGTCGAGGAACTCGCCCGCGATGCCGCTCGCCAGGCGATCACTAAGCTGCTGGCTCGCCCCGCGCCGTCCGGCGCGATGCCGGTCGTCATCAAGAACGGCTCCGGTGGCGTGCTCTTTCACGAGGCGTGCGGCCACGGCCTCGAAGCCGACCTGGTCGCGAAGGACTCGAGCGTCTACGCAGGCAAGGTGGGCCAACTCGTCGCCAACCCACTGGTCACCCTGGTCGACGATGGCACGATGCCGGGCGAATGGGGCACCCTCGGCTACGACGATGAAGGCCACATCACCCAGCGCAACACGCTGATCCAAGACGGCGTTCTCACCGACTACATGTGGGACCACATCCGTGCCCGCAATGCCGGCCGGCCTGGCTCGGGCAACGGTCGCCGCCAGAGCTACCAGCACCTCCCGATGGTCCGCATGACCAACACCTTCGTGCTCAACGGACCAGATACCCCGGAGGACATCATTAGCTCGACGCCCAATGGTGTCTACGTCGCCAAGCTCGGCGGGGGCAGCGTCAACACCGCCACCGGCGATTTCGTGTTCGGCATGACCGAGGCCTACCTGATCGAAGACGGCAAGATCACCGAGCCGCTGCGTGAGGGCAACCTCATCGGCAACGGCCCGAAGGTGCTGCGAGACATCGACATGCTTGCCAACGACTTTGCCATGGGCAACCCTGGCACGTGTGGCAAGGATGGTCAGGGCGTGCCGGTCGGCGACGGTCAGCCGACCCTGCGCGTGAAGGAACTCACCATCGGCGGCACTGCAGCATGAGCGCCTTCGAATCCGAACTGCAAGCGGTTGCCGACCGCGTCATCGCCCAAGCCAAGCCGGGCGAGCAGGTCGAAGCGTTCGTCACCCGCGGCGGCGAAACCGACGTCCGCATCTATCAGGGCGCAGTTGAGCACTTCGTGTCGGCACAGAGCGAAGGAATCGGCATCCGCGTCATCAGCGAGGGCCGCACCGGCTTTGCCTACGCGGGCACGCTTGATGAGTCGGCCATCAGCGAAGTACTCGCCGAGGCGCGCGACAACGTGCAGTTTGGCGAATCCGACGAGTGGGCCGCCCTCGCCGAGCCTGACGGCGTGTCGATCACCGAGCAATCTCTGTGGAACGACGCGCTTGCCGAGTACCCGACCGACGAGAAAATCGACCTCGCCAAGAAGCTCGAGAAGCTGGCTTCTGGGCAAGACCCCAGAGTCCGCGTCGACGACTCGAACTATGCCGACGCACACGGCGAGTCCGCTGTTGCATCGACCAGCGGTATCCGGATGTCGGGCCGCGAGAACGGGTGCTACGTGTCGGTCTCCACGCTCGCCGACGAAGGCGAGGGCGACGATGCCGAGACGCAGACTGGCTTTGGTTTCAGCGTCGGTCGGAGCCCGCACGAGTTCGACCTCGAGAAGGCGGCTCGAGAAGCGTCTGAGCGGGCAACTCGCCTCCTGGGTGCGACCAAGCCGTCGACAAGGCGCACCACTGTGGTCTTTGACCCGATGGTCACCGCACAGTTCCTCGGCGTGATCTCGTCGACGCTCAATGGCGAGGCTGTCGTGAAAGGCCGCTCACTCTTCAAGGACCGCCTCGGCGACAGCGTCGCAGCCGCCAACGTCACGCTGATCGACGACCCGACTAACACCAAGGCGTACAGCGCCACCGACGTCGACGGCGAAGGCCTCGCGGCCCGCCGCAACGTGCTGATCGAGAACGGCGTGCTGCAACAGTTCGTCCACAACTCCTACAGCGCTCGCCGCGCCGGCACCGTGTCGACCGGCAATGCCACGCGTGGCGGGTTCGCAGGTACCCCCGGCGTCGGCTGCCTTGCCCTCTCGCTCGTGCCAGGCCTGCGCTCGCAAGCCGAGATCATCTCAGATATTGACGACGGTCTGCTCGTGCAATCGATGCAGGGCCTTCATTCGGGCGTCAACCCCATCAGCGGTGACTTCTCAACCGGTGCAGCCGGTCTGTTGATCACCAACGGCGAAGTCGGCGCACCCGTGCGGGAGTTCACGATTGCTTCGACGCTGCAGCGAATGTTGCAGGACATCATCGAGATCGGCGGCGACATCGAATGGCTGCCGATGCGGGCCAGCGGATTGTCACTCGTGATCCGCGACGTCACGATGAGCGGGTCGTAGCTCGTCGACTGCTGGTTCCGCTCACGGGTCCTGTCACCGGCGACTGATCGGGCTGCGACGCCTCGTTCCTCGGCGACGGTCCCTCCTCAGTCCCCGCTGCCACCCGTTCGCTCTTTGCCTTGCGCGCTACTCCCGGCTCACCTTGAACTCGTTTGCTGATCACTCGCTCTGCGGCGGGGCGGTTGCCGGGCGGCCATGTCACCTCTTTTCGAAAAGCTGCTCGCTCAGGTTCTGTAGGACTCGCTGACGGAGCGGCAGGTGATGCCGAGAGCTGCTGCTTTGGCGGTGTCGAGGGCGATGCGGGCGGGTCGGACGAGTTGGACTGGGACGAGTTGGACTGGGACGACTTCGGCAGTGGTGCTGGTCAGCAAGCGATGTGGGTCCAGGCCCATCCACATGGCGGTCGCCCGGGCGAAATCGGAACGGCTGAGCACTTCGGGGCCGGCGACATTGAGTGGGCCGGCGATGTCCGGTCGTGCGGCGAGTTCGGCGATCGCGTTTGCGACATCGGCGGCGTGGACGGGGCAGCGGTACTCGTCGGTGAAGAAGGTCATCGGGTGTCGATCGCTGCCTGTCGACAGCGCCCGTTGCACGTCGAGTTGGACATGACCGAGGTGGTCGGTGCCGTAGAGCAACGAGGTGCGGATCATCACGGCGGTCGGACATGCCAGCATCACTGCATCTTCGGCGTCGCGTTTGTCGCGGCCGTAGTCGATGGTCGGGAACGGGCGGTCGGATTCGGTGTACGGGACTGCCCGACCCGGAAAGATCAGGTCGGTCGACATGTGGACGAGCCGGGCACCGCAGGCTGCAGCGGCTTCGGCGACATTGCGGCTGCCGTCGACAATCGACTGGCGCTCGCCTCTGCGGTGCGCGAGGTTCACCACAGCAGCAGGCTTCCAGTCGGTGATCGCATCGATCGTCGAGTCGCGTCGAGTGATGTCCATCGACGACGATGAGGGTGCAATCAGTTCCCACCCGTCGCTGGCGTGGCCCGTCGTGAGGTGGCGGCCGAGAAACCCAGAGCCGCCGGTGACCAGCATCAGCTTCCGACGTCGCCCCCGCAGTGCCATGACCGCAGGGTACGGCACGACATTGAACGCCGTGATGCTGACGTGCTGCCGCCGCGCAGGCGAGTCAGGCGGATAGAACTCGTGAGTGCCGATTCTTCATGCCATCGTGCTCGGACTCGTGCAGGGCTTTTCCGAGTTCCTTCCGGTCTCATCGAGCGCACATCTCCTGTTTGTTCCGTGGTTGCTTGGCTGGGACGACTTCAGCGGTGCTGGAGGCGAGAGTCTGAAGCAGTCGTTCGATGTGGCGCTGCACCTCGGCACGTTCGTTGCGGTCCTCGGATACTTCCGCAAAGATGTGAAGAGTTACGTGGTCGAAGGCACCAAGCTGGTGTTCACCCGGTCGAAGCCGGTCACGACCGATGGTCGTCTCGCCTGGCTCTTCGTGCTGGGGACCATTCCCGCCGCGGCGATCGGTGCGATCTTCGAAGACCAGATCGGCACAGCGCTTGGCTCTCCCCTCATCATCGCCCTGTCGCTCATCGGCTTCGGCATCTTGCTGGGCGTTGCCGACCGCGCAGCGGGCACGCGCAAGGTCGAGGACTTCCGGATGCCCGACTCGCTGAAGGTCGGTCTGGCGCAGGCGCTCGCCCTCAACCCGGGCACCAGCCGTTCGGGCATCACGATGACCGCAGCACGCTGGATCGGCTTCGATCGCGACGCCGCGGTCCGCATCAGCTTCGTCATGTCGTTGCCCGTGATCCTCGGTGCAGTCGCGTTCAAGATGCTGAAGATGTTCAGCGAAGGCGGCTACGAGGACTTACTCATCCCGATGGCCGTTGGCATCGTGACGTCGTGCATCTCGGGCCTCGTCGCAGTGTGGGGCACGATCAAGCTGGTCAGCACTCGCAACCTGATGCCCTTTGTCGTCTATCGCATCGCGATCGGTGTCGTGATGCTTGTGATCCTCGCGGTCGGCTGGCGCGAGAACATTGCTGTCTGACCCGCCCGGGCTCGCGTCAGGGCACAAACAGAATCGACGCGAGACCAATCTGAGCCGCAGCGGCGATCATCGGAGCGTCGGCTGCAGCAACCGCGACGAAGACGACCTCGTCGGCGAGCGACACGACCTCACCCCACTCGGCGAGCACGATGCCCTCTGACGAGATACGGACGCGGGAACCAACGACGGCACCCCGTGCGAGCGGGTCAATAATCCCGACGACGACTGACTCGGTGGTCGCCCCTCCGACCGGCCCGGCGACTGCGGTGATATCGGTGCTGGTGAGAACTTCACCGGCAGTCACCCGTTGCCGCAACGTGGCACCCGCCGGGAGGGATCTCAGCGCGGCTCGGGGCACCAGAGCCGTGGGAAGATCGCGTCGCTCGACACTTGGCGGGTCGCCTGCTGCTCGGTCATCGATTGCAACGAGCACCGAAGTGGTTTCACCCCATGCTGCGCGGGCGGTATCGACCTTGCGGAGTTCGGCGTGGACCATGAGGCCGACGGCGCCGGCGAGCGCGAAGACAATGAGCCAATAGATCCACCGATGATGGGCCAGGAAAACACGGACTCGCACAGAAACGTGCATGGAAACGTGCATGGAAACTCCTCAGAACGAACGGTCATGAGGGGGAATCGGTGTAGATGATCGTAACGCTCGTGACTCAAGTTCACTGGAACTGGCCGACTGGAGTCGGCCCGCGCGTTCAGGCTGGTAATGCAGGAATTGCCGCGGTGATCAGTTGGCGAACGTGATCGACGTTCTGCTTCACCATCGCGAAGACGGTGTTCATCGTGACGGGCTCATGCCCGTCGACACCTGCGTCGTAGTCGGTGACGAGGGCGACCGAGGCGTACGGGATTCCGACTTCGGCTGCCAGGACTGCTTCGGGGTAGCCGGTCATATTGACGACGTGCCACCCCATCTGGCGGAACCAGATGCTTTCGGCTCGTGTCGAGAACCGCGGTCCGTTGATGACAACCATGGTGCCGGCATCGTGCACGGTGACGCCGTCGAGCTGACGACCGGCGTCGATCAATGCGATGCGTACCTCGCGGGAGTATGGCTCCGCGAAAGTCTGGTGATGCACGGGCCCATCGGACCCTGGTGTGCCGTCGTCGGCGCCGACATCGTGGAACGTGTCAGCCCGACCGTTCGTTCGATCGACCACTTGGTCAAGCACGACGAACGATCCGGGGTGCAGGTCGGGCTGCAGTGATCCGACAGAACACGGCGCCACGATCGATCTGACGCCGAGGGACGCCAAGGCCCAGACGTTTGCCTGGAATGGAACGCGGTGCGCGACATATTCGTGGTTGCGGCCGTGGCGAGCAAGAAATGCGACTCGACGTCCGCCGAGAGTTCCGACAGCTATCGGGGCTGCGGTTGGCCCGTAGGGCGTGGTGATCTCGACGTCGGTGGCGTCGGAGACGAAGTCGTAGAACCCTGATCCGCCAAAGACGCCAACCTCGGCACCGAGATCGGTTGCCCGGTCGTCGAGTGGGATCAGCATCAGGTTCGGTTGGTCAGCCGGACGAGTTCGACGGGGCAGTCTTGGTCTTGGTCTTGGTCGACGTCGACGAGCTCTTCGAGGAGTCGGTCGATGAACTCTTTGAGGAGTCGGTCGATGAACTTTTTGAGGAGTCGGTCGATGAACTTTTTGAGGAGTCGGATGACGGACTGCTGGAAGAGCCGTTTGACGACTCGGATGACGAGCCATTTGACGAATCCGAAGACGTGGATCCGGCCGGTGTCGTGGTCGAGGTCTTGCCGCGGTTGTCGTTCTTGAAGAAGCCGCTGCCCTTGAACGTGACGCCAACGGGCTGGAACACCTTCTTGACCGCGAGCGTGTCTCCGGAGTCAGGGTGGACGACCTCGGTCAGCGTGTCGTCTTTGAACGACTGCTGGATCTCGATGGTTTCACCGGTTTCGACGAACTTATAGACATAGGTGGGCATAGCGGGGACAAAGATATCGGCTCACAGCCATGCCAACACTGCTCGGTGCCTCAGTTCGATGTGGAGGCTCACTCAGTCGCGATTGCCTGGTGGGTATGGTGGCGCTCATGCAGGTTCGCAACGCAGTGATTCCCGCCGCAGGGCTCGGGACTCGTTTTCTTCCGGCAACCAAAGTGGTGCCGAAGGAACTGTTCCCGATCGGCGATCAGCCAGCACTGCAGATCGTCATCGACGAGGCGCTGGGTGCGGGGATCGATCACATCATCGTCGTGAGCAGCCGGAACAAACCGGCGATCGAGGCATATTTTAAACCGGACGACGAACTCATCGGCAAACTCGACGAATCCGGCAAGACCGAACTGGCTGACCGACTCCGCTCGATCGGACGCGATTGGCGTGCAACGATTGTGTACCAGGACAATCCGAAGGGCCTCGGCCATGCCGTTGGTTGTGCGCAAGAAGCAGTCGGCGACGAACCGTTCGCCGTCATGTTGCCCGATGAGATCATGGGCTCATCCGCGCTGCTCGCCCAGATGAACGGCGTGTGTGCATCGACTGGCGGCAGCGTCGTCGCAGTTGCCGAGGTGCCGCGGCACCTGGTCAGCTCGTATGGCGTGATCGACCCGTCGGGCGAACTGTCCGACGACGGCGTCATCCCGGTCAAGGACCTCGTGGAAAAGCCTTCCGTGAACGAGGCGCCGAGCAACTACATCATCACCGGTCGGTACGTGCTGACGGCCGACGTCTGGGGTGAGATTGCAGCATTGCGACCTGGTCGAGGCGGCGAACTGCAGCTCACCGATGCGCTCAAGGCACAGGCCGCGCGAGCGCCATTCCACGCAGTGGTGTCGGACGTGAGCCGGCACGACACCGGCCACCCGCTCGGGTTCCTGACTGCTTCGATCGAGCTTGGCTTGGTCAACCCGGAACTGCAGGGGGACCTGCGCAAGTTCCTCGGCAACCTTGAGTACTGAGAACTATTACAGCCGGCGGAACAGGTCGTGGTAGTCGTTGACCAGGCCGTACGAGTCGATGTCGAATTCGGTCTCGAAGCCCGAGTCGAGGTTGCTGTAGGCGAAGCGATTCGTCGCGAGTCGGTGATAGCGCTGGCGGACAGGAACGATGCCGAGCGTTTCGACATCGACGTGTGCGGTCGTGATGTCGGCGGCGTCTCCGACGTCGAGTTGCAGCCGGCGGATCGGCAACGTGTTCGTAAATGGCGTGATCGACAGATCGATGTCGTAGCAGCCGTCGAGGTCGGGCCGATGGGCGCCGTTCAACTCGCCCCAGCGGCTACTGCCGTCGGTGCCGAGCCAGAGGTCAGGCTCGTCGAGATCGCGGAATAACAGAAACTGGCGGATCGACCATGTGGCCGACAGCCGAAGAACGTAGGACACGTTTGCCCCGGCGACTTCGCTCGTGACGGTCCACCCTTCGTTTTCCCAGCGGAGATTGACGGTCTCGTTGCCCGGGCCGTCGAGGTGTGTCCAGCGGGCGGTGAAGCCGTCGGCAGGGAACGCAGTCAACGCAGTCGTCACATTCATTACGTTACGAGCCGTTACGTCACACCCTCACTACACCCTCACTCTGAAACGGTCGGACCTCGGTGTGACAACTCGGACTTCGGTGTGACAACTCGGTGTGACAGAACGCGGCTGCCGTACGATCTGGCTCATGACGCCGTTAGAAGATGCGCAGGCCTTCGTTCTCGAATCGTGTCCGCCGCGGGAACCGGTGATGCTGGCTCGCGAAGAGGCTGGTGGGCTCGTGCTCGCCGAGGTTGTCGTGTCAACGGAGCTCGTCCCGCCGTTCGACAACACCGCAGTCGACGGGTACGCCGTTCGCTCCGAAGACGTAGCGAACGTGCCGGCAGAGCTCGATGTCATCTACGAGATCGCAGCCGGTGCAGCGCCGCAGGCCGACCTTGGCCCGGGGCAGGCGGTCCGCATCATGACGGGCGCGCCGCTGCCTGGTGGGGCCGACGCTGTCGTGATGGTCGAGTATTCCGAGCGGCTCGGCGAGATCGAACGCAACGGTGTGATGTTCGAACGAGTGCGCCTTGGCGAGTCCGTTCGTCCTGGTACTGCGATCCGTCGTGCAGGCGACGATGTGCTCGTCGGTGAGGAACTGTTCGAACCAGGAACGATCATCACCCCGGCGATCGAAGGTGTGCTCGCGAGTGTCAATGCGCAGCACGTCAAGGTGTATCCGCGCCTCAGAGTGGCGGTGTTGTCGACCGGCGACGAACTGATCACTGACGGCTCACCATTGGCGCCGGGACAGATCCGTGAGAGTAATAAGACGATGCTTGCCGGAATGCTCGCCGAAGCTGGCTGCGACGTCGTCGACCTCGGTGTCGTTCGTGACGACGAAGCAGAACTTGAGCGTGTTCTGCGTAGCGCGGCTGCCGACTGCGACGCGATCGTGTCGAGCGGTGGTGTGTCGATGGGCGACTACGACGTGGTGAAAGCAGTGCTCGGCCGCATCGCCGACATGACGTGGATGCAGATGGCGATCAAGCCGGCCAAGCCATTCGCATTTGGCATGCTCGACGGTGTGCCCGTGTTCGGCCTTCCCGGCAACCCGGTCAGCTCGATGGTCAGCTTCGAACTGATGGCGCGACCGGCGCTGCGCCGGATGATGGGCCACCGGCAATTGGCTCGGCCGAGCATCGTTGCGATTGTCGATCATGACCTCATTCGGAACGCCGACGGCAAGGTCCACTTCATGCGGGTCAACGGATCATTCCAGGAAGACGGCCGCTACCACGTGGCGCCGGTTGGGGCGCAGGGCAGTCATCAGCTCGCGGCGACGGCCAACGCCGACGCGATGGCCGTGGTGCCAGACGGTGGCGGCGTCGTTGCCGGTGGCGAAGTCGCCGTGTTGCTGCTGCGCTGATGTGTTGAGGCTGGCACGCCAAACGGTGAACGTTGAGTCGCGCTGGCCAGCAAGCGGCCGATAGTCCTAGACTCAGTACATGGCTGCGGACTTCGAAAAGCTGATCGATCCATTTGGTCGACACATTGAAGATCTCCGCATCTCGGTGACCGATCGCTGCAACTTTCGGTGCACCTACTGCATGCCCGAAGAAGGCATGAATTGGCTCGACCGTTCAGCAGTCATGTCGTTCGAAGAGATTGAGCAGCTCGCCAGGATCTTTGTCGAGCGCTACGGCGTGAAGGGAATCCGCCTCACGGGTGGTGAACCCACCGTTCGTGCACACCTCCCGGTCCTCGTCGAGATGCTTTCCAAGCTGCGCGGCCCGAACGGACCGGTCGATCTGTCGATGACGACGAACGGCGCCACGATGCGTCTCGTCGCTACGAAGCTCAAGGCTGCGGGGCTCAAGCGGGTCAACATCAGCCTTGACACGCTCGAACGCGAGAAGTTCTTCCAGATGACGCGCCGTGACGAGCTCGACAACGTGCTCGACGGCATCAAGGCCGCGCAAGAAGCCGGCTTCGCTCCGGTCAAGATCAACGCAGTGATCGAGCGGGGCACCAACGACAACGAGATTGTTGACCTCGCCACGTTCGGTCGAGAGCAGAACGTCGAGATGCGCTTCATCGAGTTCATGCCGCTCGAGGCTGACGGTCATTGGATGACCGAAGCGGTCGTCGGCCAAGACGAAATCGTCGAGAAGATCAGCGCGGTCTACCCGATTGAAGTGATGCCCGCACGGGGCGCGGCTCCTGCTGATCGATTCCGGTACCTCGATGGTGGGCTCCACGGTGCCGATGACCCCGGTTCGAGGATCGGGATCATCCCGACTGTGACGAAGCCGTTCTGTGGCGACTGCGACCGGGTGCGACTCACTGCCGAAGGTGACTTCCGGACCTGCCTGTTCGCCACCAAGGAGTTCGGTCTCCTCGACGCCCTGCGGTCCGGCGAATCACAAGATCAGCTCGCCACCCGGATTGAAGCCGCAGTGGGGACCAAGTGGGCCGGCCACCAGATCAACCAGGTCAACTTCACCCGGCCGGCCAAGTCCATGTCGCAACTGGGCGGCTGACGCCGCCCGTGCGCCTGCGGCGCACCGCCGACTCCGTCGTCGAGTTGCGAGTCCTCAGGCTGGCGCCTGAGCTCGCTCTGCTCGGCGGGGCCACATCGTCGACTGCGTCGACCTCGGCGGGGCCACATCGTCGACTGCGTCGACCTCGGCGGGGCCACATCGTCGACTGCGTCGACCTCGGCGGGGCCACATGATCTGGCACACTTTTCTGGCGCCACGGTTGCGCTTCTTCGCCCCGCTCTAGTCGAGTTCGCTGAAGGCTCTGAATCTTCTGGCTACTACCTTGTCGCCGATCATTTCGAGGCCTTCGTCATCACGGCGCCACAGCCACATCAAGATGTCTTGAGCGCGGCCCCGGACTGCGACGTCACCCTTGCGATGCTCGCGAGTGAAGGTGGCTGCTGGTTCCTTCATGGCTGCGATGAACCATTCGCCGGCACCTTCGGGAAGATCATCGTCGGTGCAGTGCAGGTGGACGGTGCCGCCGACCTTCATCTCACCTTCACGGCGATCGGATGCAGCGAACCACATCAGGAACTCGTCGATCCCGTCGGCGCAGATGTCAGACGGGAAATCGACCTCGAACCCGAGGGCCATACCGGCGTCCAACAGGTGCATCAGTGTTTCCTGCGCCATCCGGCGCCGCACCCATGCGGTTGGTTGGGCAGCACCGGTCCACGTCCAGACCTTCTGGTGGAGATCGGCGGCGTGGAGGGCTTCGCACAATCGGACGTGGGAGGCGAACGCGGATGCGACCAACTCGACGTCGGTCTCGGGCCGTGTCGGTGCGGCAACGCTGCGGACGTCGTTGCGGTCGGTGATTTCTTCGGAGACGATGGAAGCCCAAAAGTTCCAGACTTCGCCGACGTGGTAGACGAGGTCGTCGAGCCGCCAGCCGGGGCAGGTCGAGATCGACGTGGTGAGGTCGGCGCCGTCGACGAGCCGGAGGAACTCGGTGCCGTCGACACGGATGTGGTCGAGTGCGTCGTAGAGAAGGGGCGCCGGCTCGGTCATGACGCGAACCGTACCAATTCGATGCCGACGCCACGCTGTGTTCGAGCGCATGAGTGAGCGCATGAGTGAGCGCATGAGTGAGAGGGCTGGCGCCTCGACGGGTACCGTCGTGGCTGCATGAGCGACCCACAGTTCACACACCTTGACTCCGCAGGCCACGCCCGAATGGTCGATGTCTCCCCAAAAGAACCGACGCACCGTCGCGCCGTTGCTCGTTGCAACGTGCAGATGCAACCGGAGACCATCGCTGCAATCGTCAACCGCGAGGTGAAGAAGGGGGACGTTCTCTCCGTTGCCCGCGTTGCAGGCATTCAGGCGGCGAAGCGGACCTCCGACATGATTCCGCTTTGTCATCCACTGATGATCTCCAGCGTGTCGGTCAACTTTGAGGTGGGCGACGACCGCATCATCGTCGAGGCGCACGTCGACTGCATCGAGCGGACCGGCGTCGAGATGGAGGCCCTTCACGCGTGCAGTGTCGCGGCGCTCACCATCTACGACATGTGCAAGTCAGCGGATCGCGCCATGACGATTACGGACTTGGCGCTGTGGGAAAAGACCGGTGGACGATCGGGCACTTACCGGCGTGCTAGCGAGGTCGCAGCATCGAAAGAGGCAGATCAGGCCTAAATTCTGCTGCGCGATCCATTGGCCGAGATGTTCGACGTGCAACGATTACATGACGGGCAACACGCCAGTTGTTGCGCATACCGTTACAAACGTCCTAGAATCGTAATATAAGTCGTACGAGCAGCAGAACCGATCTGTTGCTGACCGACTGAACTCTCACACCCTTACTTATGGCCAGACTTGTCCTCCTCGTCGTTGCAGCAGCTTGGGCTGCTGTCCTGATTCCTCCGATGCTGCGATCCCGTATCGACAACCGACCCAACTCGTCGGTCACCGATTTCCGGCGGCAGCTGAATAAGCTGCAAAGCAACTCGACTCCGGCCCGCGGGTCGGTCCGGTCCATGGGCCGCTCGCTCGCACAGTCGTCTTCGCCGCTGCAGCGTCAAGCCGCAGCGGGCCGCCCCGGCCAAGGGGCGATGCGGCAGGCGCCGGTCCGTCAGGCATCGATGCGCAGTGGCGACACGGCAACTCGCCAGCGTCCTGTACAGCGACCCGCCCCAGCCAGCGAAGCAACTCGCTATCGCTCTCACGGCGACCACACCGGGGGGCAGCGCCGCCCAGAAGCGGGCCACGCAACCGGTCGGTCCGCCACGCTGAAGCAGCGCCGGATGAACGTACTTTTCATTCTCCTCGTCACTGCTGCCTGCACGATGTTCCTCGCCGCGACCACACAGTCGACGGCGATGCTCTGGGCGTTCGGCCTGTCGTTCCTCGGTCTGTGCGGCTACGTCTATGTGCTTGCGCAGTTGCGTGAGCGCGAGAGTGTCGAGTGGAACAACGGCTGGCTCGAACAGCGCTGACGGTCCAAAGAATCGAGCGCTACACTGCGCTTTCGTATTTGGGGCTATAGCTCAGTTGGTAGAGCGCTTCGTTCGCAATGAAGAGGTCAGGGGTTCGATTCCCCTTAGCTCCACCACCCCGAATTGAACCCCTGGGTTCCCCGCCGTTGCTGACCGGTTACTCCACCACGCCGTTGAGCGATGGAGCAACATCTCGTCGAACCGGGAACCGCGAGGCGCTGTCGAGCGTCTGACTGTGATGAACACAACACTTGCCGTTACTGCCGTCATTGCGGCAATCAACGTGATCACCGCCGGATGCGGTTCGTCCGACGATGGCGCCTTGACCACCAGCAACACCATGGCCCAGACAGACGTTGAGGCCAACGGTGCCGAGACGGACGATGCGTCTGCCTCCATCCGTATCACTGGGGAGGTCGCCTATGCCGACGGGTCCGAACAGACTGCCGAGTCGACGTTGACGGTCACCTTGGCCGACACCTCGTTGCACGACGTCGCGTACGTCGTGATCGGCGAAATGACGATCGACCTCGTTGCAGGTGGCCAGCTTCCGGTTGCCTTCGAACTCGATGCCGACACGTCTGGCGTTGAGGAGCAGGGGATGTTCTCATTGTTCGCATCGGTCAACGCCCCGAATGGTGATCTCCTCTGGACGAACGACACCGACTACGCCATCGACATCACCCAAACCGATGTCGACTTCGGAACGCTGACGCTCGTCGCCGCTGTCGGCTGACGCCACCCAGCGGGGGCGCGGATTGTGGAAAGGAGGCCATTGCGAGGGCAGCGGCTACAACGACAGAAATGGGGATTGATCATGTTGCTGTTCCAAAGGATGATGCGAGTCACTCGAGCAGGCCCGCCGCAACGGCTCAAATGGGTTGCCGATGGTGGCCTCAGCCGACATGATCTCGGTGCTGAGTCTTGAAGAGCGAACAAAACGCCGCAACGGCAGCGACACTGACGCCATGAGTGACCTGTGGGACGAAACTGACGACCGCGATGTCTCACCGATCTGCACGACGTGCGGAGTGAGCGCGCTTCCACCTGAGGTGCCGGGCGAGCCATCGATGTGCGAGAACCCCAACTGCTCAGAATTCGGCGAGCTGATGGCTCGATGACGACGGACCGAACCGCTGCATCGTCGAGTAACGAGGTCGGCCGAGTCGCGGGTGTCACGTACATCGTTGACCCTGGCGATCCGCGTCTCGACGATTATCGCGAACTGAACAGCATCGCGGTTCGTGCCGAGATGGAACGCGACGAGTATTTCATGGGCGAGGGATATGTCCCGATCGACCGGATGCTCGACTCGGGGCATCGCATGCGTTCGGTTCTGCTCCATCCAAAACGTCTCAAGCGTTTCATTCCGACGATGTCTCGGCCTGAGATGGCTGGGGTGCCGGTCTATGTCGCCGAGCAAGCAGTCCTTGCTGAGGTCGTTGGCTTCAACATGGACCGGTGTTGCCTTGCGTCGGCCTTCCGCGCCCCCATGCCGACCGTTGCTGAGTTAGCGAGCAGGTGCCGGCGGTTGGTCGTGCTCGAAGCGCTCAACGACGATCAGAATGTGGGTGCAATCGCCCGGGCCTCGCGTGCGTTTGGCATCGACGGCATGGTCATCAGCCCAACCTGCAACGATCCGTATCAGCGGCGCACGGTCAGAGTGAGCATGGGCGAGATCCTGCACGTCCCGGTCGCCCGGGCAGGCGCCGAGGATTGGCCGGGTGCCCTGCACACCCTTCGCGACGCAGGCTTCGAGACCTGGGCCCTGACTCCCGATGTCGACGCAGTCGATCTCTGGGACATGGAGGTTCCGGATCGGGTCGCAGCCGTGCTTGGCGCGGAAGGCCATGGCCTGGAGCCCAAGACGATGGAAGCGTCGACGCATCGCGTTCGGATTTCGATCTCGGCCAACGTCGACTCGCTCAACGTAGGCCACGCTGCTGCGGTGACCTTCGCAGTGATCGGTCGCCCGGCACGGGCCTGATCCAGATCGGCGACATCCGTCAGGAACCCACCGTCCCCCGACATCACCCCCCGACATCACCCCCCGACAACAATTCTCGAGAATTCGTGTCGCAACACAGCCCGATGCGGTGTCCAAGGGCGATCGTGTTGGGCCGCCACAACCACAGGATTCCTCTGAGCTCCACCCGGTCGCAGTCTCGATTGCTGTGCATAATGAATCGGTGTACGACGCACTTTGTCTTTTGAGTTTTGGTGGCCCGAATGGGCCTGACGATGTGATGCCGTTTCTTCGCAATGTCACTGCTGGGCGCAACGTGCCCGACGAGCGACTTGCCGTGGTCGCCAAACAGTACGAACAGTTCGGCGGACGCTCGCCGATCAACGAGCAGAACCAAGCGCTGATCGACGCGCTCCGATCTGAGTTCGACTCGGTGGGCATCGACCTGCCGATCTACTTCGGGAACCGCAACTGGGAGCCGTATCTGCCCGACACGGTCGCGCAGATGCGCGACGACGGTGTGCGCAATGCGCTCGTGTTGGCCACCTCGGCGTTCTCGTCGTACAGCGGCTGTCGCCAGTACCGCGAGGACCTCGCCGAGGCGAGCGAAGCGGTGGGCGCCGACGCTCCTGTGCTCCACAAGCTGCGGCTGTATTACAACCATCCCGGTTTCATTGACGCGGTGGTCGCCCGCATCGAAGAGGTCCATCGGCCAGGTGCTCGTCTGGTGTTCACCGCACATTCGATCCCGTTGTCGATGGCACAGTGGTGCGATTACCAAACGCAGCTCGACGAGATGGCGGGCCTGGTCGCCGACCGTGTCGGCGCCGAGTGGGACATCGCGTTCCAGAGCCGGAGCGGCCCGCCACAAGTGCCGTGGCTCGAGCCGGATGTCAACGACCATTTGCGTGCGCTCGCAGAGCAGGGCATCTCCAATGTGACACTGCTGCCGCTTGGCTTCATCAGTGACCACATGGAAGTGCAGTTCGACCTTGACTTCCAGGCGGCCGAGACGGCAGCAAGCGTCGGCATTGACATGCGTCGGGCCGCAACGGTCGGCACTCACGCGGCATTCGTCACAGGCCTGCGGCAACTCGTCGAGGAAAAGGTGTCTGGCGGCCCCGTGCTGTTTGTTGGCAACGCCGGGCCGTGGTCCGACCCGTGCCCCGAAGGCCACTGCCTCGCCCCGCTTGGGTCCGAACCCGTCGGCCGCCCCAGCCGCCCGTCCTGAACTCTGGCGCCGGGGTTCACTTGGCAGTGCTGTCAGCAGAAATGCTCTGCAGGCAGCGACGAGCCACCGCCTACGGTCGGGACATGACCACGTTGCCTCGTCACGTTGCAGAGAACCGGCGCCACTGGGATGCGACCGCCGATCAATGGGTTGCATCTGGCGAACGGGCCTGGGCTCGGATGGAACCGACGTGGGGGATCTGGGGTCTATCAAACGACGAGTTGCCACTCCTTCCCCAGTCGCTACGTGAGCAGCGTGCGATCGAGCTCGGTTGCGGCACCGGCTACGTCAGCGCGTGGATGCAGCGACGCGGCGCCGACGTGTACGCCATCGACAACTCCGCCGAGCAACTTGCCACCGCCGAGCGCCTGGCCGACATCTACGACGTCGAGCGGATCGAATGGGTGCACGGCGATGCCGAAGCCGTCGCACAGCCAGACCGATCGTTCGACTTCGCGATCAGCGAGTACGGGGCAGCGATCTGGTGCGAACCGAGGCAATGGCTCACCGAGGCTCATCGCCTACTGCGGCCGGGTGGCGAACTCGTCTTTCTCGGGCACCACCCGCTCGCCATGGTATGTGCGCCGCAGGCAGGCAATAACAACATCGGCGTCACGCTGGAGCGGTCGTACTTCGAACTTGGTGAGCTCGACTGGACCGACGCCGCCGAAGACCCGGGCGGCATCGAGTTCAACCTGCCGATCGGGGAATGGATGGCACTATTCCGCGACATCGGTTTCGAGATCGACAACTATGTCGAAGTGAAAGCTCCTGATTCAGCCGCAGGAACACGGTTCTGGATGCCCGCCGATTGGTCGAAGAAGTACCCCTCCGAACAAGTCTGGTGGCTCCGGAAGCGCCAGATTGGCGGATGACTGCGTTGCGAGAACTCCTCATCGAGCAAGCTCGACCACGTCGTCTCGCGCCTTGGCCTCCACCAATCTGACTGCTTCCGGAGGGGAGAGAAAATTCTTCAACTCCTGTGGGGATGAAGGCCGCGAGTGTTGTGAGCGATTCAGCCGTAGATGTTGGTCAGCACCTGGACTGCGAGGTCGATGACCTCACTATCGGGCAGGGCCTCGATTCGTTCGGCGACTGAGCCGGCATTGAAGCCGACGATGATCGGCTTGCCGACCACCCGTGCCCAGTTGTCCCATTCGACGAAGAGACCAGGTTCGTCACCGACGTACCCGATGAGGTCGACATCTTCGTCCCAGAAGACCTCGTCGAACTCGAGGATCACGCGGTCGAGAACACCCATGCCGAGCCGGCCGATGGCGGCAAGTTTGTCACCAGGGAGTTCTGGTTCGAATTTGATCACACCGGCTTTGAGCACGCCGAGCGGCACGGTGACCAGTACCCGGTCGGCAACGACCACAGACTCATCGGCAAACCCGATTTCAACGCCTTTGTCGCTGTGGCCGATGGAGGTAACGATTCGTTCCAACTGCACGTCGATGCCTTCGGCAAGTGGGGCCAGCAGATTGATATAACCGTTGGGCATCACCGTCTCGTCGCCTTCGAACTCCTCGCCTTCGACCATTGACTCGGGTGAGAGCTGGCCGATGTCAGCAGCAGCCTCGTGCTCAACGACCGAGGTTGCGACGTAACGGGCGATGCGCGCCTCTCCGTCGTCGAGCTTGGCAATGGCGGTCTCGATGACATCGCCGATTGTCGCCGCGCCGTTGAAGTCCAGCTGCGCGAGCAGTTCTTCGATCGACTCGAGCAGGTCGTCGTCTACTTCCTTGCCGTCCGCGTCGTAGAGAATGCTCTCGTTCTCGTCAGTGACGAACCGCTCGACGTCGAACTGCTCGGCAAGCTCGGTCAGCGGGTTGCCGTCAGCACCGTGAATCCACCCTGCCCCGATCTCCAACGAGACCCCGAGACTCATATCGGTGTGGACGCGCCCTCCGATCCGGTTGCGACCTTCGACGATGGTCACGGCGTAGCCAGCGTCGGCCAGCGAGCGGGCGGCGCCGAGGCCAGCGGCGCCGGCCCCGATGATCACGATTGTCTCTCCATCGTTCGCGATGGCATCGATTTCGGCTGCAGCCAAACGGCCGGACAGCAGCGCTCCGTGAACCGTGGCCGAGTAGTCGAGTGACGTCGCCTCGCCGGCGAAGAACAGTCGTCCGCCGATGGACGCGCCTAATGCAGCTCGGTCGGCTGGGCTGGCGCCGGGTGGCAAGTAGCTATAGCTCCCGAACGCGAACGGGTCCTGCCGCCAACGCGTGATGATTGATGCCACAGGAGTGAACCGGCCTGCAACAGGTGGCTCGTTGGCGATGTCGTCGCTGACAGCGTCGGCCCCTGGCCTGATCGTCACTGTTGTGGGCGACGTTTCGTCATCACTCTCACCGGCACTCTCGCCAGCGCATGCTGCAAGAGCTGCGGCAGCAACGGTGCCCGTCAAGAATGTGCGTCGACTCAGCATGTTGCTCCTTCTGTTGGCCCGTCAGGTCATGTCCACCATCAGGATGTCAGATGGGCGCGAAGATGTGCGGAATCTCGCGCGAGGAGGGCTGCATTAATGCCCTGTCGTTCGAGAATCTGGTCGAGCGTCTTGACCGCTTGCGGGATCGGATGCTCGACAAAGAACATCTGCACATCGGCGACCAACTCGGGTGTGGTCAGCAACTTCACGGAGTCGACCATACGCGAGATCGTGTTCGTCGGGAACTCCTTGTTGGCGTGGTCCCAGTTGTCTTTAATGAACCCCCACGCGGCCGCACCGTGGCGACGGTTTGCCATCGCCATGCGAAGGACGAACGGCGCGTTCTGCGTTTTGACGTTGTCGGTCAACGCAAACTCGCAGGTGCGCAGGATCAACGCTTCGTCATCGAACTCGGTGAGCGCGTACAGCTGGCGGAGCTGCTCCTGAGGGGTCGACGCAGTGAGGAAGCCATGCTGGAGCCGTTCGTAGTCGGCAACGGTGCCGGTTGCCGCGACGACGGACGTTGCGGCAGCCACGAGTTCAGGGTCGACAGTATTTTCCGGTTCGGTAGACGACTCGAGTAGGTCGCGGCAGATGCCGATGACAAACTCGTCACGCCCGAGCACGCCCGCGGTCGACAAGAGCAGACCGCGAAGCTTCGCAGCCAGATCGCTCTCGTCTGCTTGCGGCTCGCCGAGTTCGGCGAGTGCGGGTTGGACGAGCCCTCGGACTCGTTGCTGAAAGGCGGGCAGCGCGTCGTCGTCGATGAGCCGGCTGAGCCCGCGGAGGGCGATGACCACAGCCTGCCAGACGGCGTGCTCGCGTTCGTCGCCGAACTCTTCGAGGAGCGTGAGCAATTCGACGGCCGACAGGCTGCCGGCCACGGTGGCGGCCCAGGCGTCGTCGACAAGGCTGTACCGCTCGAGTGTGTTCATGTCGCCGAGGGCGCCGGCGAGGCGGGCGCGCAGGGTCGTGTCGTAGGCGACGCGGTAAAAGCCGTGTCCGCCGGCATTGACGATCACCGGAGCGGCCGGATCAGCCAATGCAACAGTGGTGTGCATGTTGTCGAGCAGCACGGTGGTGATGGTGTCGCCGTTGCTGATGTGAACGGGGACGACCCACATCTGTTCGGTCGGGTCGGCCGCAGATTCCGGGTTGAGGAGGAACCGCTGCTGGCTGAGCTCGACGCTGGCGCCGTCGTCGCTGAGGGTCGCCGTGATGAGTGGGAAGCCCGGCTGCCAGATCCACGAATCCATGATCCGCCGGACCGGCTCACCGGAGGTCGACTCGATGGCGTCCCACAGATCGTTTGTCTCGGTGTTCTTGTATGAGTGCAGACGGAGATAGTGGCTGACGCCTTCGCGGAAGGTCTGCTCGCCGAGATATTGCTCCAACATGCGCAGGAGTGATCCGCCCTTCTGGTACGTGAGGACGTCAAACATCCCTTCGCAGTCAGCAGGGGAACGGACCTCAAACTCGACCGAACGTGTGCTGTCGAGTGCGTCGACATCAAATGCTGCACTGCGTTCCAGGCCGAAGCTGGTCCAGCGTTCCCAGTCAGGTCGGTAGGCGTCGCACGCAGCGATCTCCATAAATGTGGCGAACGCCTCATTCAACCAGATGCCGTTCCACCAGCGCATCGTGACGAGGTCACCGAACCACATGTGGGCCAGTTCGTGTGCCACAACATCGACGACCAGCTGCTGCTCGTTCTGTGTTGAGGTGGCAGGGTCGACGAGGAGCAGACTCTCACGGAATGTGATGCACCCGAGGTTCTCCATGGCGCCGGCAGCGAAGTCGGGGAGGCCGGCGAGGTCGACCTTGTCACTCGGGTACGGGATGCCGTAGTACTCCTCGAACCACTTCAAACAGAACACGCCGACGTCCATGCCGAAGTCGGTGAGATGGCTCTTGCCCGGAACGTGCACGACGCGCATCGGTGAACCGTTGACGTCGGTCGGTGCTGTCATCTCGAGCTGGCCGACGATGAACGCGACCAGATACGTCGACATGGTCATCGTGTCGGCGAAGCGGATGACGGTCCGTTGGCCATCGTTTTTTTCCTCGGTGGTGACCCGTTCGATCTCGGGGCCATTGGAGATGGCGTCGAGCCCGTCAGCGATGTCGAGCGTGATCCCAAACACCGCCTTGAACTCAGGCTCGTCCCAACACGGAAAGGCACGCCGGCAGTCGGTTGACTGCATCTGGGTGGTGGCGATGACCTGTTCAGCGCCATCGGCATCGTTGTACGTGCTCCGGTAAAAACCGCGCAGTTTGTCGTTCAAGATGCCTGCGAACGAGATACTCATCGTTGCGGAACCCTCGGTAATCGGCGCCGCGGTACGGATAATCAAGCGGTCGGTCGCTTCGACCAACTCGGCCGTTGCGGGAGTGCCGTTCACCGAACATGCATCGATGGTGAGTTCGGCGGCATTCAACACGAACGTGTCGGTCTCGATGGCGACGTCAAGCTGAATTGTGATGCTGCCGGTGAAGGTGGAGTCGTCGAGCGCCGGTCGCAGCCGGATGTCGTAACGATTCGGGGTGACACCAGCTGGGAGGCGATACGGATCGAGTGTGTCGAGCCAGGCCGACTGAGCCGCGCCTGACGGTGCGCCGGAGCTGAGGTCAGGGGAGGTGTGAGAGTCGGCGGCCATGGTCGAGATGGTACTGGCGCTATCGTTGCGGCCCGTGTCTGAAATGACTGTCCAAGGTGCCGCCCCGCCGGTCAAATTCGCTGTGGTCGGAATCGGGAATGCACTCGTCGATGTGATTGCTTACGCCTCCGACGACTTCCTCACCGAACACGATCTCAACAAGGGTGCAATGACCCTGATCGAGACCGAACGGGCTGTCGAGCTGTACGCCGCGCTCGGTACAGCGGTCGAGATGAGCGGCGGTTCAGCCGCCAACACGATGGTCGGAGTCGCCAGCTTCGGCGGCACCGCCTGCTACATCGGTAAGGTCAACCACGACGACCTTGGCGACGTCTTTGGACATGACATGCGTGCTGTCGGCGTGCCATTCATCGGTGGCGGCATCGATCACGACACGCCGACGGGCCGATGCATCATCGTGGTGACGCCAGACGCCGAGCGGACGATGAACACGTACCTGGGCGTGTCCAGTTCGCTCTGTATCGACGATCTCGACGAAGACGCGATTGCCGGCGGTCAAGTCCTCTACATGGAGGGGTATCTGTTCGACCGTGACGACGCCAAAGCAGCCTTCCGGCATGCGGCCGGCGTCGCTCATGCCAACGGCCGACAGGTCTCGCTCACGCTCAGCGATTCGTTCTGTGTCGACCGCCACCGGGAAGACTTTCTCGCCCTCGTCGACGATTGTGTCGACATCCTTTTCGGCAACGATGACGAACTCCTGTCGCTGTACGAGACCGATTCGCTCGACGAGGCAATCGCCGCTGTGCGCCAGCGATGCAACCTTGCTGTGATCACCAAGGGTGCCGCGGGCTGCGTCATCGTCACCGCCGACGAACTCATCGAAGTAGCGGCCGTGCCGGTGGATAGGGTGCTCGACACGACCGGCGCCGGCGATCTGTTCGCTGCCGGCTTCCTCCACGGGCTCACGTCGGGCAAGACGCTGGTCGAGTGCGGAACGATCGGTGCGATCGCTGCTGCGGAAGTGATCTCGCACGTGGGCCCTCGCCCGCTGGTCGAGTTGCGTACCCTGTTGCCTGATGGCTGAGAACGAACTGCTGGCAACCGCTCGGGCCTGGCTCGATGCTGAACCTGACGATGACATCCGCACCGAACTCAATCAGTTGATCACGTCGGCCGAGGCGGGTGACGACGTTGAGCTCGCCGACCGATTCGCTGGTCGACTGCAATTTGGAACAGCGGGCCTCCGAGCGGCGGTCGCAGCAGGGCCGATGCGAATGAACCGACTGGTTGTACGTCAGGCAGCCGCTGGCCTTGGACAATGGCTGCTCGACTCGGTGCCTGAAGCGTCCGACCGTGGCGTCGTGATCGCTCGTGACGCTCGCCGCAAGAGCGATGTCTTCGCCGTCGACACGGCACGGGTCCTTGCAGCAATGGGCATCAGGGCAATGTTGCACCCAGGCCTGACGCCGACGCCAGTACTCGCCTGGTCGATCACCGGGTTGAACGCCGCAGCTGGCGTGGTTGTTACCGCTTCACACAACCCGCCAGCAGACAACGGCTACAAGGTGTTCCTCGACACGGGATCGCAGATCGTCAACCCGATCGACAACGAGATTGCCGCACGAATTGACCGCTTCAACCCGCTCACCGTCGAACTTGCTCCGGAAGATCACCCGCTCATCCGATGGCTCGACACGTCGTGGGACGACGCCTACCTGGCCGACATCCCAGCGGTGCGCCTTTGCCCCGAGGTACCAGGTGTGCCGATCGCATACACGGCGATGCATGGCGTCGGTGGCGACATGATCGCCGCTGCGTTCACGGCGGCAGGATTCGATGCACCGCTCGTGGTTGCCGAGCAGCAAGAGCCGGACGGCACGTTCCCGACGGTCTCGTTTCCGAACCCCGAAGAGCCCGGGGCAATGGACCTGCTGCTCGCCGTCGCCGAGCTGAACGGCGTCGCAATTGCACTCGCGAACGACCCTGACGCCGACCGTCTCGGCGCGGCAATTCCTGACACGAGAGCTGGCTCATCTGGTGGTGAGCACACGTGGCGCAAGCTCAGTGGTGACGAGATCGGTTGGCTGTTTGCCGACCACATCCTGCGCCACACCAAAGGTGATGATCGCCTTGTGGTCACGACGCTGGTGTCGTCGTCGCTGCTGGCCCGGATGGCCGAGGCGCACGGCGTGCACAGCGAGGAGACATTTACCGGGTTCAAGTGGATTGGCAAGATTGCTACCGAGCGTGCGGCGTTGGGCCAGCGATTGGTATTCGGCTACGAGCAAGCCCTCGGCTACCTCGTAGCAGGTCGGCCACTCGACAAAGACGGCATCAGTGCCGCAGTTCTGATGGCCGAGATCGCAGCGGTTGCCGTCGCCGATGGTGTCACGATCCAAGACCGGCTCGACGCCATCGCGGCCCAGTACGGCCGCTATGAGACCGCCGAATTGTCGGTCCGAATGCCGCCGACCGAGGGTGCTGCCTGGGTGCGTCGGATTGAAGCAGAGCCGCCGACAACGGTGGGTGGAATGGTTGTCGAATCAGTCTCGTCGTACCCCGAAGCGAACCTGGTGCGCCTTGTACTGGAAGGCGGCACGCGCCTCCAGATCAGACCGAGCGGAACTGAGCCGAAAGTCAAGCTCTACGGCGAAGCGGTCGACCTTGACCCCGCTGAACTTGACCGTCTGCTGCACGCCCTCGCTGAGTAGCGGTCACACTGTGCCAGGCACAGTGTGACCGCTACCGCCCGAGCGCGGTTCAGTCAGGCCGGCGCGCCGAACTGGCGATCGCCAGCGTCGCCCAACCCGGGCACGATGTAGGCGCTGTCGTTGAGACGCTCGTCGATCACGGCAGTGAACAACGTGACGTCGATACCGGATGCTTCGAGGGCGGCGATGCCCTCGGGCGCAGCGAGCGCGACAATGACCGTCAGCGGCTGCGATGCCCCTCGTTCAATGAGGAGCTGGAGCGTGTGGATCAGCGACCCGCCCGTGGCGAGCATCGGATCAACCACGATGACGGGTCGGTTGGCAATGTTGTCCGGGAGTTTGTTGACATACGGCTCGGGCTGGTGCGTCTCTTCGTTGCGCGCGATGCCAATAAACCCAATGTCGGCATCGGGCAGCAGGTCCTGGGCTGGTCGGAGGAAGCCGAGCCCGGCGCGCAAGATCGGCACGATCACCGGCTGCACCGCGAGGCGCTCGGTCGCTGCTGTGGTGAGCGGCGTCTCGACGCTGCCCCTCACGGTCGGCAACGTTTGCGTCGCCTCGGCAATCAGCAACGTGCCAATTCGTTCGAGGTTCTGGCGGAACAGTGCGTTGGGTGTTTCGACATCTCGGATCACGGCGAGCGAGTCAAGGACGAGCGGATGGTCGACGACGACGGTTTCAACAGTCATGGTCAGATCCCCAGATCGGCTTCGGCTTTGAGGACCGAGTAGCGAGGTTTGATCACACCGTTGATCAGCTTCAACCGCTCGGGGAACGGAGCGAAGGCCGACTTCATTGCATTGACCGTGAGCCACTGGAGGTCGTCCAGCCCCCAGTCGAATGCTTCGCAGAGAGCGGCCATTTCCTGGCTCATTGAGGTGTCACTCATCAGTCGGTTGTCGGTGTTGACCGTGACGCGGAACTGGAGGCGGCGGAGCAGCGCGATGGGGTGCTCGGCGATCGAGGCGCACACGCCGGTGTTGACGTTCGATGTCGGGCAGACTTCGAGGCAGATGCGGCGGTCGCGGATGAAGCTGGCCAGGCGACCGAGCTTGACATCGCCTTTCGTGTCGATGGTGATGTCATCGATCAGCCGCACGCCGTGGCCGAGGCGCTCTGCACCACAGAACTGAACGGCCTCCCAGATCGAGGGCAAGCCGAATGCCTCGCCGGCGTGGATCGTCGAGTGGAAATTCTCCCGGTTGATCAGCTGGAAGGCGTCGAGGTGACGCGTGGGTGGAAAGCCCGCTTCTGGGCCAGCGATGTCGAAACCGACGACGCCGGCGTCGCGGTACTTGACAGCGAGTTCGGCGATCTCGACGCTGCGCGCAGCTTGGCGCATTGCGTCGAGTAGTGCGTAGATGGTCAGGTCGGTGCCCTCAGACCCCCGCCGGAAGCCGTCGAGCACTGACTCGACGACTTCGTCGAGCGTGAGGCCCTGATCGAGGTGGAGTTCCGGGGCGAACCGGACCTCGGCGTACACGACGCCGTCGGCAGCCAGATCTTGAGCGCATTCGTAGGCGACACGTTCAATCGCATCGCGATGCTGCATGACGCCTCCGGTGTGGGCAAATGTCTCCAGGTACAGCACAAGGTCGTTGCGCTTGGCGCCCTTGTTGAACCACAAGCCGAGTTCGTCAACGTCGGTCGTCGGCAGACCGTCGTAGCCGTATTCGCTGGCCAGATCAACCACGGTGGCAGGTCGCAGACCACCATCGAGGTGGTCGTGCAACAAGACCTTCGGCGCCCGGTGAATCACATCAGTCGACAACATGCATTCAAGGTACCGGTCACACTGTGCCAGGCACAGTCTGACCGGAAACTCTGTGACACCGTTTCGCCAAGATGGCTGCATGGGGCGGATAGCAAGGGTCGACATCGACGACGGGCGTTACCACGTGATGAACCGCGGCGTGAATCGTCAGGTGGTGTTCTTCTGCGATGCTGATCGTGTCGAGTTCGGTCGGCTACTGGGTGTGATCTGGGAGAGGTTTGAGGTCCGAACGCTGGCGTATTGCCTGATGGACAACCACTACCACTTGGTATTGCATTGTCCGGCCGGGGGTCTTTCTGACGCGATGCAACTGCTCGGCGCAGTTTTCACACGACATGCGAACGACCGAATCGGTCGGGACGGTCCGCTCTTCAGAGGCCGGTTCCACTCGATTCCGGTCTTGAGCGATGTGCAGTTGGTCGCAAGCGTGCGGTATGTCCACCGGAACGCTTTGGACTTGCGAGGTGTTGCTGATGTTTCGTCGTATCGATGGAGTAGTCACCGCACGTACCTCGGGCATCGTCAGGTGCCGCCGTTTCTGGACTCCGCTCAGGTCTTGGAGGTCTTTGGAGGAACCTCGCTTGAGTTCGATCAGTTTGTACGAGACGATCTTCAAGGAGCGCCTGTGTTACCTGCCTCCGGGGCACTCCGACCGATTCTGGCGATGGCCGCCGACCACGCGTTCGAGCTCGACGCACCGGGGCCGAACGTCATTCGAACACTGATCATCCTGTTACTCGACATTGTTTGCGATCGTGATCGGGGGCGCCTCGAACGGCTGCTCGGGTTTCCAAATTTGGAGGCCCAGAATCGAGCCCAACGTCGAGCCCGTCAGCGACGATGCGACGACCCGCGGCTGGGCTCTGCGTTGGGTCGAGCCCTCAGACTGTTCGGCGGTCACACTGTGCCTGACACAGTGTGACCGCCAGTGTGATGGGGTGGGGCTGTCAGAGGGCGTTGAGCGGCATGTCAGCGGGGCGCTGGAGCCAGTTCCAGGCGGGGTAGTCCGCAGCGCCGTCGATGCAGTGGAGGCTGTAAGCGTGACGGCTCCGGGTGGACCGGTTCGGGTTGCTCCAATGGGGGAGCAGGCCATGCAGGACGATCATCGTGCCCGCCTTGACGTCGAGCGCGACAGCGTCGGGCGAGTTGGGAGCTGGAAGCGGCTCGTCGCTGAGATCATCGAAAATGGTGCCATCGGAGGCTGCTGGATCGTCGAGGCGATTGCGCTTGAACAGCTTCCGGAGCGGGCCGCGATGTGTTCCAGGAACGGCCCACAGGCAGCCGTTGTCGATGGTGGCGTCTTCGAGCGCAAACCAGAACCCAATGACGCTGAGCGGGTCAGTCCACAAGAACGTGGCGTCCTGGTGAACACTGACCTCGCCACCAATTCGAGGCTGCTTGAAGATGTACATCGACTGCAACGCGCGCGGGTCGGTCATTCCGAGGTCGCGGGCGACCGCACCGAGATCAGGGTTGTACGCGAACTGGCGGAACTCGTCGTCGGTGTCATGTTGAGCGTGGCCGATCTTGTTGATCGACAACTCTTTGGCCTGGCGGAGCGAACCGGTGTCGTCAAACGCCTCTTCTTCGAAGAAGCACCACGTCGATGAGCCGCTGGTCAGGAACTCGCGGTTCGAGACGCGTTCCTGCTCATTGGTCGTGAACACGGATCGTTCTTCGCCCGGTTCCCACGCGGCAACCATTTCGTTGGCACGAGCCCGCAGCCGGTCGCAGGCGTCGGTCGACGCGAAGTCGGGCATGACGAGAAATCCGTCAGCGTGGTATCGGTCGATCTGCTCGGCGGTCAGCACCGGGTTGACGCTAGCGGCCGGTCACACTGGGCCTGGCACAGTGTGACCGCCTACTCGGTGACGGTGACGTTGGCAACCATGTCAGGGTGCAGCGTGCAGAACAAGCTGTAGCTGCCGGGATCGTCGAAGGTCAGCTCGAAGTTGCTGCCGGGCGTCAGCAGGCCCGAGTCAAAGTCGGCAAGTGACGGGGCCGCCGGGGTGCCAGCGGTCACCGTGTGCGGCACACCGTCAACATTGTTGAAGAACAGTGGCTGACCGGCAGTCACCGTGAGGTCGCCGCCATAGAGGAAGTCGGCGATCACGGACTGTTTAGCGCCCTGAGGGAAGTCGGAGCCCTGGACGAGTCGGCTCGCCAGGATCAGCGCGGGGTCGATGATTGGCTGGATCGACGAGTTCCACATACCGAACACGCCGAGTTGGTTGTCGAAGTCGTCAGCGACCCAGGCATGCAACATCCAGCCGAGGGCAGCGGAGAAGCGCCCGCCAGATTCTTCGCACTCGGACTTGGGCACGAACGTGTCTCGACCCTGCGCTGCGCCGCGACAGAGGTTGTAGTGGATGTGCCAGTTGTCGAGCGGTCCGACGAAGGTGTCGGGGTGATCGTTGCCGATGATCTCCGGTGGGATGATGAACGCTGTGCCGACCAGGACGAGCGGTTCGCCGTTCCAGGCGCCGTTCTCACAGGACCCGAGTGGGCCGCCTGGCATGGTGCCGTCGGCCAGGGCATAGAGCAGGATCTCGGGTTCGCCTGGGTCGAACCCATTGACGATTGATTCGATCTTGTAGAAGTGTGAGCCCATGTTGGCCGTCTGGGTGCGGTCGCTGATGTAGCCCTCGGCGCACGCGGTGTTGACGTCGCTGTGGGCTTCGGCAAAGACGTTCAGTTCGTCGAGTTGTGCGACAAGTTGATCGAGTTCGTCGGCCGTCATCTGGAGGTCGTCGGGGATGGCTTCACCACTCGCTGCCAGAGCCTTCAGTTCTTGGCGGGAGCAGGTGCGTACTTCGTCTTGACACCTGACGGCGCCGACGATGGGACCTTCGACGAGCGAAGGCATGACGCCTTCGGCGTTCTCGCGAAAGACGTAACGGGAATAACCAGGTGCGCCCCCGGCCTGGAAGGTGAGGCCCTGCGGGAACTGGATGTCGGCGCCCGCCTGGTCGAATGCAGCAGCCTGGGCGATGTACTCGTTGACCTGCTCGATGGTCTGTGCCTCGACCGGGTCGATCGTCGTGGTGGTTTCGATCGGCTCCGTGCCCGGCGGTGCAGGTGCGGGCGGGGCCGGGATGGCCACGTCAGTTGCTGGCGGTTCGGTCGCAGGAGGCGATGCTTGGTCAGCGCCGGCCGAGCAGGCGGCAAGCACGAGTGCAGCTGCGAACAATGGCGCAGTTATCTTGGATCGTCGCATGTGGCACACCTCAAGTCATTTGCCCTGCCCCAGAAAGACCTCACAGTAGCCTTGCCGCCATGGAACTCACAGTGCTGGGCAACACCGTTCGTCATGCGATCGATCACGTTGAGGTATTTCGCGCACCGAAGAACATCTCGTCCGTGACCTTCACGAATGACGAACTTTGCTCGATGTGTCCGGTCACCGAGCAGCCGGATCTGTCCGATGTCGTGATCGAATACGTTCCAGGCGAGTGGTGCGTCGAGTCGAAGAGCCTCAAGCTCTACCTGTGGGGCTTTCGCGATCGGGCAGTTTTTGCTGAAGCCCTCGCCGCGGAGATCGCTGCTGAGTTCATGACGACGGCGAAGCCGCAGCGCGTCACGGTCACCTTGACCCAGCGGCCACGGGGCGGCATCGAAGTGCGCGCCGTGAGCGAGCTGACCGCCTGAGATTCAGCGGGTCGTCACGTTGCCGGCGATGACCTCGGCGCGGAGTTCGGCGAGTTGCTCGCGGAGCGCTTCGGAGATCGTGTTGCTCTGTGCGTGAAATGGCGCGATGTCGACCGCACCGTTCTCGAGGGTGCCGACGAACTGTCCACCGATGTCTCCGAGAAAGATCGACCGTTCGACTGCCTCAACAATTGCCACGTCGAAGTGCTTGATTACTGAGGTGAGGTAGACCGATCCGACTTTGGGGTGTGCTGCGTAGAGGTCGTTGTCGATGCCAATGATCCGGACCGGGTCGGGTGATGCGAGGGCCACGGTCGCTGAGCCGAGCCCGACGTCGCCGGCAACCGGAAAGATGGTGTCAGCTCCCTGTGCGACGAAGTCGGTCGCGATATCTACTCCGATGTCAGGGTCGTCGAGGCTGCCGACGAATTGCCCGTCTGTGCCGTCCCAGCCGAGAATTTGCACGCTGGTGCCGGCCTGACGGTTGTAGAAAGAAACGCCTTGTAGGAACCCGTCCATCGTCCGCGTGAACGGTTCGATGTTGAGACCTGCATAGGTGGCGACGACACCGGTTTTGGTGGTGGCGCCTGCTAAATATCCGGCTAGAAACGCGGGTTCGGTGGCGTTGAACGTCAGCTCCATCATGTTGTCGATCCGGTTGGGATAGTCGTAGTCGACGATTGCGAAGGATTGATCGCGGTGTTTCTTGGCTGCGACTTCGGCAGCATTTGCAAGGTGGACGCTCGACGCGACGATCAGCGAGCAGCCGTCGGCGACGAAGTTGTCGAAGCCCGCTGCGTAATCGGCCTCAGTGACCGGTTCGGTGACGTCCACAGTGACGCCGAACTGGGCAGCGGCGCGCTGCGCGCCTGCGACAACCGAACGGTTCTGCGGGCTGCGTCGATCGATGTCGAGTACCACGCAGACCGATCCGACAGCGGATCTGGTCGGCGTACCGTCGCCGAGAGGGAGCGTGTTTTCTGCCAGGTTGTCGGTCCCAGCCGCAGTCGTCGTGTTGCCGTCGAGTTCGGCTTGGCTGTCAGTCGCTGCATCGGTCGTCTCGGTGCCATCGCTGCCATCGGTGTTGCAGGCGGTGACAAGCACGCTTGCAGCGATGCAGAGGACGCACAACTTCGCTGTCGAGATCACGTGCGAGCTTTCTATAGGGTGAGCAGGGAACTGGAAAATGGTTGATCAGCATCTCAGAACGGTTCATGCGAACGGTCGCTTGATGCAGCACGGGATGATACCGCTCGCGGGCGGGGCGCGATCGGCGCGACGATTGCTGCATTGTGTCGCTGACCATGCCTCAGTACCGACCGTTCGGGGCCGTATCGTTGCACTGCAATGTCGATGTCAGCACCAGAATCGGGTACCAGTACAGCGCAGTTACTACTCCGGCGGGTCGGCGTCATTTGTGTTCTGCTCGTCGTGGCGTACAGCGGTGTGAAGGCAGTCGCTGAATACTTCAGTGGTGACAGTGCCGACGCTGGCACGGTCGTCAATCCGCTGGATGCGTCGGCAGGGGCCGGTGTGGGGGTGACGACGACCGTTGCTGGCGAGACCGAAGTTCTCGACGGCGCAAACATTGAGCAGGCAGAAGAGGAAGCGCCGCAAACCGATCCTCCGGTCACCGAAGTTGAAGCAGCCGCGCCTCGCGTCGACGGCCCGCCGACAGCCGATAACCCGGCTCGCGTGTACATCGTCGGCGACAGCGACGCCGGAACGTTCGGTCCGTATCTCCAGCAACTCCTCGACGGAACGACAGTCGCAACGACGCAGCTCAACTACAAGGTCTCGTCAGGACTCGCCCGACCCGACTTCTACAACTGGCCGGATCAACTCGCCGCTGCGCTTCCGGCAGTCGACCCGGACATCGTCGTCGCCACGTTCGGCGGCAACGATGCCCAAGGCCTGTCCGCTTTCCAAGAGGAGCTGCAGTTCGTCATCGGTGATCCGGTGGCCAACGAAGCGGAGTGGAGCACCGAGTACACGAAACGCGCCGGCGATGTGATGGATCTCCTCCTCGAAGGCGGGCGGACGGTCATCTGGGTCGGCATTCCCAACGACGACAATCCCGACGTGACGGCGCGCCTCGCCATTCAAGATCGGGCGGCAAAAGCCGCCGCCGCCGCACGGCCTGGCGTGACCTTCATTGACACCTGGGCCCGGTTCTCCGGCCGTGAGGGCAACTGGGCCGAGTTCGTGATCGACCCTCGTGACGGTGAAGGCAAAGACGTTCGCGCTGACGACGGGTTCCACCTCAACGTGAATGGCGCCGAGATCCTTGCCCTCGACATTGCTCAGGTCGTTCGCGACGACCTTCGCGCGCGCGGCGCCAACATCTGATCCAGCAGCTCAGCGGTACAGGCCGACGCAACCCACCGGTGCGCGGTCTTACTGCTGTTGGCCGCGTGCCTGGATGGCGGCTCGTCGTGATTCGACTTGGGCGGGTGAGAAATGCGCTCGGCTCCATGCGCGGCCGTCCCGGGCCTCGGTCTCCCACTGGTCGTCGTCCATGGCGATCGCGTGGTAGGTGGAACGGATCTGGCGCACACCGGCCTGCTCGTTGCCGCTGATGTCTCGGGCGAGCTGGCGGGTGAACGGGAGCAGCTCAGCGTGGGCAACGACATGGTTGACGAGGCCGAAGGCCAGTGCTTCGTCGGCCAACATGAAGTTGCCCGTGAAGCTCATCTCGCGGGCGCGCCGCACACCAATCGCCTGAGGGAGGAGCACGGTGAGGCCCCAGCCGGGCATCACACCGACGCGGGCGTGGGTGTCGCCGAATTTGGCGTGTTCGCTCGCGACGAGGAAGTCGCAGTTGAGTGCGAGTTCGAAGCCACCGGTGATCGCAACGCCGTTGATTGCCCCGATGATCGGCTTCGTCAAGTGAGGGAACGGCCCGCGATCGCGGGAGCCGGTTCCGCCGAGGTTGCCGCCGGTCGATCCGAGTTCCTTGAGGTCAAGGCCTGCACAGAACGCCGGGTCGGTGCCGGTGAGGACGATCACGTCGACGTCGTCACTGGCCTCAGCCTGGCGCAGACGTTCGGGGAGGAGGCGCAGGACGTCACTCGACAACGCGTTGCGCGCACCAGGCCGGTTCAACGTGATTGTTGCGATCCGTTCAGAGATGTCGAGCAGGACCTGATCTTCAGCCATTGCCCCATCTTTACCGAGACACCGCTTCGAGCCTGTCACGTTGGGTGTCGCTCAGTCGTTGGGCAGGAAGTCGAGGCCGAGGTCGCCGAGCTTCACGAGCGTCGACGCAATCCAGCCGCCGAGCACACCGAAGTGTTCGTCGAGTAGCGAGTTGGTGCCGTCAGCGACCGTCTCTTCGGCCAACTCGTATAACCCCTCGTAGTTGATCTCGATCGCATGCTCGGTCGCTGGTGACGCCTCAGTGTCCATGTCGCTGGGGTCCGGATACCCGACTTCGGCGGTCAAGCCCGTGCGCTCGAGCCGATCGTCTCCGACGAGTGGGCTTTGTTCAGGCACCGTGGCATAGATCTGCTCGGGATCGGCTGGGCTCGCGAGCTGCTGGACTCGCAGCACGATCTCCATCTCGATCGCTGGGCGTTGCTCGAGGACCTCTTCGAGGAACCACTGCCGATATGCGGCCTGGCTCCAGGCCGGCCAGTCGAACGTGATGTGGGCCACGACGCGAGGTGGTTCACCTTCGCCAGGCAAGCCGTAGCTGGTCTCCCAGGTGAGATCGCCGGACAGCACATCGGACTGGAAGTGCTCTTCGAATGCTTGGCGTTCAAGAAAGGCCATCTCGAAGGCATCGCGCAGCGCACTGATGGCGTCGGTGAACACATGGTCGAGCATGAGCGGTCAGGCTACGGCGCTCGCGACGTTGCTCGATGAGCGGTTGCTGCCGCCGGGTCTGCAGTTGAGGGCGGTCGCCGTGCCAAGATCACCAGATGTCCTTCGTTCTCACCGACATTGCCGATCGCGTGGCCACGCTCACGCTGAACAACCCAGACGAGCGCAACACCATGACTGCACCGATGGTCGAGGAGATCGTCGCTGCCATGGATGCGTTCGAAGCCGACGAGGGCGTGGGTGCCGTCGTGGTCACCGGGACGCCCCCGGCGTTCTGTGCAGGGGCGAACCTCGGCAACCTGGCCGAGGCGACCGGTGAGAGCCTCGGTGTCATCTACGAGGGCTTTCTGCGGATTGCCCGCTCGCCGCTGCCAACGTTGGCAGCGGTCAACGGTGCAGCGGTCGGAGCAGGTATGAATCTTGCGCTGGGTTGTGACGTTCGTATCTGCTCGGATCGCGCCAAGCTCGACACGCGCTTCCTCCAGCTCGGTATCCACCCCGGTGGAGGACACACGTGGATGTTCCGCCGCATCGCCGGCCCGCAGGCTGCAATGGCCGCAGTGATCTACGGACAGGTGCTCGATGGTCAGGAGGCCGAACGAGTCGGCCTCGCCTACAAGTCTGTGCCGGCTGATGATCTGCTCGAGTACGCGCACGAGTTCGCTGCTCGAGCTGCCGCTGCGCCGCGCCAGCTTGCGATCGAGACGAAGCAGACGATCCTCGACATGGCCGACGTCCAGAATCATCCTGACGCGGTTGCGCGTGAACTTACCCCGCAGCTCTGGAGCACCAAGCAGCCGTGGTTCGCTGAGCGCCTCGCTGCGTTGCAGGCGCGTATTTCAAAGAAGTGAATCAATGCGCTCCCGAGCGTGCCGGTACATCTCGTCATCATCGACCCACTCCGGGTCGAACGCGGCACGATCCAGCAGCCGAGCTACGTCGTTTGCGGCGTCGTTTGCTGGGGTGGTCGCCTGAGTCGCGTCGTTGAATGATGCGGCGCGCAGCGGATTGGTCGTTGCTGACGGAGGCGTCATTTCACTGAAGCGATCTTGCAGCACACCCCAGCGGCCGCGTCGACGGCGACGGACCAGGTTGGCGACGGAACGGACGGTGCCGACCGCAAGCAGGGTGAGCGCGACCAGAATGCCGATCTCGACCGGGCGAGACGCGACCCCGCTGATCGCAGCACCGATCAGGTCGCCGCCGACAGTCCCCGGGTTCGCTTCGCCGGCGAATGGCACCACGGCGGTTGGGTCGAACGATTCCCAACCCGTTTCGGGGAACCAGACTTCGACCCATGCGTGGGCGTCGCTGGCTTTGACCTCGAAGACTCCAGAGACACGATTGCGAGCACCTGGGATATACCCCGTGGCGATTCGAGTAGGAACGCCTTGGCTCCGCAGCATGACGGCAAGGCTCGATGCGATCTGTTCGCAGAACCCGAGTTGGGATTCGAAGAGAAAGTTGTCGACGGCATCAGCACCAGGCGCGGGTACGGGGGCGTTGAGGTCGTATTCAGTGTTCTCGCTGAGCCACTGCTGATACCGCAGAATCGTCAGGTACGTCGAGTCACCCGGCTGGCGGAGCGTTGCGGCGAGGTCGAGAGTCCGCGGCGTCGTCGACTTGGGAAGCGCGAGGTACGGCGCAAGCCGTTCTTGGAGTTCAGGATCGTTCACCTCGGCGAAGGTCGCTGCGATATCGCCCTGGCGTTGGAGGAGGTCGGGTGTCACCTGAACTCGCTTGGACACGACGGTGTAGACGGAGCCTTTGTTCAGCGTCACGTTGGAGCGTATTGATCCGTCGGGTCGTGTCCAGACCGAGCCATCGAAGGTGAGTACGTCTGGTCGGGACGCGGCGAAGACGACATTCGGGAGGTCGGACTCGACGTAGTAGGTCTGAATGAAATCCTCGGTCTCGACGCGTGAAGTCGGGCGCGGTAGATCACCGAGCGTTGCGGGGACGTCGATTCGCGGACCGGCTCGTCTGGTTCCTTCTTGGGGTGCCACCGACCAGGTCCGTCCATCAAATTCGGTGAAGGTCTGTCCGCGCCAGAACGCGGGCTCCGAGGCCCGCACCCGCATCACGAGTTCGTTGCCGAGGTCGCCGCGGACGCTGGTATCGAGCGTGTTGGAGAAGCCTGGGTAGCCGCCGACTTGGCTGAGTGATCCGCGCCGGTCGGTGCTTGCTGCAGCCGGGTTGCCGTCGGGGCCTGCCAGGGCTCCAGGCGACGATGCCGACGGGGCATCGTTCGACAGTGCGGGGAGGCCAAGGCGAGCAGGGCCGTCAGGGACAGGCACGACGCTGAGGACAGCGATGGTGGCGATCGCAGCCGCACCGACAAGCCCGACGCCATTCGCCAATCGTCGGTTCGAAATACGTCCTGAGCGACGCTTGGCGGCCGTCGATGGTGTGACGACGCGAGTCGATGTTCGGACCGCGATGACGATGGCAATCGCCCACGCCCCGAGCCACCAGCCGACATTCCCGTCGACACGAAGACCGGCGGCATAGGCGACGAGGACGCCGGCGATGGCTTGATGGATTCGTTGCGCTCGCTGATCGAGGACCTCGAGGCCGTGCACGATGAGCAGCAGCATCAACAGGTCTGGCAGCGGACCGCGTAGCGCTGCCAGAAGACCAGCGATGCCGCCGACCGTCGAGGCCACGTAGGCGAGTGCTCCGAACGTCGCGGCACCGATACCGATCCTGAGCGGACATGGCTTGACGGAATCGGAGCCGGTCCCGAACTTCAGGGAGGAGGCAACTCCGAGCATGAGGCCGACGGCAATCAGCCCGAGTGTTGCTGGTCCGGATCCGAGGGCCCCGAGCAGCATGGCGATGGCAATGAGCGAGCTGACGGCAGTGGCGATGCGGCTGACGGGGTGGAGCGCTCGAGATGCTTCGTGTTGCGTTCGAAGCCGGAGGGTACGGCGATACCAGGGCGGTGGTGTGGCTTGCGGCGAAGGCGCTGCACCGATTGCTTGGGCTGCAAACGAGCGTGCCGCGGTCGTGTTGTTCAAGAAATGAGTGGCGGTAGGTGTGGCGATCGCCACTTCATGTCCCAACCGGATGCCCTCGAAGGCGGTGCAGAGTAGGCGGGATGCAGTTGCTTCGTCGATTGTCTCGCCGGGCAGCGCAATTGTCGAACGTTGCTCGCTGCTCGACGCTCGGTCGTGCACGATGAGGGTTTGGCTGCGCAGACTCGACGACCAGTGCACCGAGCTGTCGCCCTCGCCTTCGCGCCAGGGGCGGACGCCGTCGACGTCGCCGTCTTTCCTCTTGCGGGCAGTAAAGCGTACGTCAGCATCTGGTGATGACGTTGTGACAATCTCCAAAGGCGGCCCGTGCGCGGCGGGCGCAACGGCAATGGGTTCGATGCCGACGGTCAACCTGCGGCGAGTCCAGAACAGACCGGGAGCGCCGGTGGCGACTACTTCGATGGTGAGTTCGTTGACGATGCCCGGTGCCGGGAAGACAACCCAGACGTCTGTGTGACCGGTGTTGTCGAAGTCGCTGCGGTTGCAACGGACGAGTTCGGTTTCGCCGTGGAGGATGCGGACAACCACGTCACCATTCGTCGGCAGCCCGCCGACCGAGAAATCAGCATGTACCGGTGTGTCGACATCGACAATCCCAGCTCCGCGGAATTGCGCCGAGGTCACCGATCGCGTGCTCAGGAGGCTGCTGAGTACCGCTGCGCCCAACGCCACGAGGCCGGCAGCGAGAACGAGGAGAACTGCTGCAGCGCCGGTCAGTCGAGCGATTGCTGTGCCGACGAACCACGCGCCCGCGAACGCAAGCGTCCCGACCGAGATACCAGCAGGCCGCAGTGGCCCCGTTGTCGTCGAATCCATCACACCGTCGGGGGTGGCACCGCTGCGAGGCACTCAGCTATGAGCGCTCGTCCGTTGTCGAGCGATGAGTTTGGGTCGGCCAACGCGATGCGATGTGCGAGGGCAGAAACTGCGAGTGCAGCGATGTCGTCCGGGACCACGTACGTGCGGCCCTGCATCACAGCGCGTGCTCGGGCCAGAGCGAGCAGGGCGACGCCGCCTCGGGTCGATGCGCCGAGCCTGACCGCTGGATGTCGACGAGTCGCGTCGAGGAGTGCAACGACGTACTCAGCGAGTACATCGCCAACATGGGTGCACGACACGAATGACTGCACACGCGTCAGTTCGTCGAGGCTGGCTACTGGCCGAACGGCGTCGAGCATGGTGCGGCCCTGACGGCCGGCCAGTACGTCGATTTCGGAGGCAGTGGGTGCACGCCCCGGCGTGACCACGGCGGCGAAGCGATCGAGGGAACCCTCGCTCAGGCGCGACGTTCCTGCAATGTCGAGCGGGTTCTGCGTCGCGACCAGCATGAACGGATCCGGGAGGGGGTGGCTCACGCCATCGACGGAGACCTGCGCCTCTTCGGTGAGTTCGAGCAGCGCCGATTGGGTGCGCGGTGTCGTCCGGTTGAGTTCGTCGAACACCACGAGGTTGGCGAAGACCGGTCCAGGACGGAACACCAGCGAGGTCATGGCCCCGGCAGCATTCATGGAGCCGGGCACCATGGATCCGGTGACGTCGCCGGGAAGCAGGTCGGACGTGCCTTGGATCCGACGGAACGAGCCTCCGACGGACCTGGCAATGACCTGCGCGAGCAAGGTCTTGCCGACCCCGGGGATGTCTTCGATGAGGAGGTGGCCCCTGGCGAGCAACGTGGCAACGGCGGCGTCGACAATGGCTGCCTTGCCGGCGATGACCGAGTTGATCGTGGCAGTGAGGCGGCGAGCTACGTCTGCCGCAATGTCAGCGTTCATGACCATTCCAGCAGCACCGTCAGCAGCAGCACGACGGGTTGCAGTGGCGGGCGGGCGCTCGTCGGTGGTCCGTGGCGGAGGGAGGAAATTCACCCTGTCTGAATCGGCATATTCGCCCAGTTCTTGACTGAATTCTGATGAGAAATTACCAGGGTTCATACGTGTGCACAGCGGCGCGACAATCGCACAGAACCGTTACATGGATTTCCGAAATGTCAGACCCGTCGTGCAGTACCTTAAAGAGTGCAAGCAACCGAAACCACAGCGCTGCGAAGCTGTCGAAACGCCGGTGAACACCAGCGAAACGGCAGTGAAACGGCGAAAAGCAGGAGGTAGCAATGAGCCAACGCAACCGGGATCTCGACATCCCGATGCAAGTCAAGCAAGAGGTTCGAGCCCACGCTCATTCAGAGCGGCGTCGGATCCACGTGGAACTGCAGAACGCTGCGAAGGAGATTTCTGGAGGCACCGATCCCGCCGATGTTCACGAACCCGGTGAAGCATGGAAACCGATGCACCACCACGATCCCGAGGTGGCCAAGAACAAGCTGGCCAAGCGCTCTGCGACCAAGCGCCACTGGAAGACCAAAATGTGGAAGCGGCGCACGGCAATGCGACAAGATCGCGCCGCCGCCATCCGCCAGGCCCGCGACAACGCTGGCCTTGTTACCTACTGAACATCGTGTCCTGAACGTCGTCACCTGACGGCGAACGGCCTGTCGGCGAGCTGGTCAACCCAACCAGGTGTTGATCAGCTCGGCGCAGCGGGAGTGCCACTCTTCGACCGTTATCCCATAGCGAATGTGATCTTCCCATTCGCCGTTGATTTCGAGGTATCGCTGGGCGGTTCCTTCGTCACGGATTTCTAGCTTCTCCATGACACGACGGCTCTTCGTGTTGCGCGGCACGATGCAAATTTCGACGCGGTGCAGACCGAGCGTGTCGAATGCGTAGCGGATCAGCGCTGAGACGCCTTCGGCCACATACCCGTGTCCGGCGTGGCGTTGATCGATCCAGTAGCCAATGGTGCCTGACTGCATGGCGCCTCGGATGACGTTGTTCAAGTTGACTTCACCGGCGATCTGTTCATCAATGAACAGGCCGAACTGATAAGCGATTCCAACCGTCCGGTCGCGGTCACGCTGCGCGCAGCGCGCACTAAATGCTGAACGTTCAACGGTGGGGTCAGGCAGGCTGAGGTTGCGACGAGGCTCCCACGCGGTGAGCCACTCCTCGTTGTGTGCGCGGACCTCACTCCACGCACGGAAGTCACCGGCAGCGAGCGGTCGCATCATGATGCGGCGGCCGTGGAGGCGGGTGGGCGCAGACGTGCGCGATGGATGCCTCAGTGTCATGTCGAAGGTGCGTCGTCGTTGATCTGCATGTTGTCCTGAATGGCCAGGCGGCTCAGGTCCAATCGTCGCATGATCGCCAGCACGATGCACAGCGTGCCGATGATCGTGTCGACATCGCTGGGCGCGAGCCCAGGGTTGTGCAACCGCTCAGCTCTCGGTTCGGCGACCAGCGTCCGGAAGACCTCGTCGGCATCGGCCCGCTGGAGGTGATAGTCGGTCGGCACGTGCTCGTTGCCGAGTTCGACGCGAGCAAGGCCCACTGCGTGCGGGCCGGTTGCGGTCACTGACGGCGCGACGAGAACCGATGGCGCCACGACGACGATGTCATCAAAATAGTCGTGGATGAAACCGAGTGCATTCGTCAGGTGCGACGGAGAGGGCTTGTCGCGTTGTTCCAAGACGCCATCGAACAGCGACTGCGGGCCGAGAGGAATCGTCCATGCTCCGCCGCCGGTCATCGAGATGTCGACTCGGTCGTCGCCAATCGCCACGAAAAGTGCACCGGAAGTCGCATCGGGAGCCGCATCGTGAGTCATGGGGCAACTTCTTCGACGTGAGGTGCGGGCGGCTGCAAGCCATTGAGTATGCCGCGGTCGGTGCCAAGCCGGGCGAGGGTCCACTCGCCCACTACATCGCTACCGCCGGCGAGCAGATGTGCCACATGAGCATGCAGGCACTTGACACCCTGACGGGTACCGCCGACGCCGCCGGACGGTCGCGGGCCGACATGATCTGTGGGAATCGCAGCGTCTCGTTCGGCCTCGTAGGCAGCGTGCACATCAGCGATGTCGGCCGGATCGAGATCGGCTTCAGACTGGCGAACACCGCCGACGGCTTCGATGCGACTCACGGCCCGCACGAGATCGGTACCGACGAGGTAGTAGCGAGTGGGCATCGGTGTGCCGTCGCCGAGGAACGGGGCGTTGCGAACAACAACTGGGTCGCCCTCCGCAGTGCGGACAACGACGTCGAAAGCGCCTCGCGGCGGGCGCCCGATCAACTCCTCGACGCGAGCTCGGTCGTCCATCAGCTCCGTCGGCGACGAAGCAACAGCAGGATGAGCAACAGCACAGCGACTGCGGGCGCAGCGCGCTTGGCGATCGACGATCCTCCCATTTCCATCAGGTCGATTGCTTCGGCAGCGGGTCCGTCGATCTTGCGGACAGTCGGCTGGGCAGGTGCGTCGTCGGACGACGACTCCCCGGCGGGAGTATCTGGCTTACCCGCTGCGTCGGCTGGAAGGGCTTCGACGCCATCGGCATCGATCATTTCGTTGAGGTTCTGGGCAAACTGGTCGATCAGCTTGGCGCTGACATCGCCGAGAATGCCGCGGCCGAACTGGGCGATCTTTCCGGTGATATGTAGATCAGTCGTGACGGTGACCTTCGTGCTGGTCGGCGAGATGCTCTCGGCATGTGCTGAGATGTCAGCGGACGCATTGCCGCGACCCTTCGTGTCGCGACCCTTGCCGTTGAGCTTGCAGCTGTAGTTGGCGTCGTCGCGCTCGAGAAAGAACGCCTCGCCCCGGAACTCGGTGGCGATCGCCCCGAGCTTCACCTTCACGTTGCCGGCATACATCTCACCGTCGTCGGTCTGGCGAATCTCAGTCAGTTGCGCACCGGGGAGGCACGGAGCGATGCGCTCGACATCGGTGATGATCGGCCATGCCTCGTCGATTGGACGATTGACGGTGAATTCATTGATCAGTTGCTCTGCCATCGGTGCAGGTCCTCCAAGGTGTCGATGTCTGCTGACGAACCACTGCACGATACTTCGGTGACGAGCCCGGGGTGACGCTGCATGAGTGAGCGAGCCCCGACGTCTCCATCGTGCGGCAGTTGATCCCATACATCTGCATGGAGTCGAACCGGGTTGCCGCGTCGGCCATCGTACGTGGCGACGGTGATGGGCCCCAACCCTGCGGCCACTGTGCGCCACGCCTCGGGCGTGATGAACGGTTGGTCGGCCAGTCCGATGACCACGGCATTTGCACCGATTTGCTGCGCTGCATCGATGGCGACCCGGACCGACGTGCTCTGTCCGTCTGCCCACATTGGGTTGTGGTGAGTGGTGACGCTTGGGTGTGTGAGGTAGTTGGCGACTGACGGGTGCGCCGCGAGGTCGACGCGAGTCAGGGCCCCGGTGATCACCACGATCGGGCCAATCCTTGCCTCGATGAGGTGACGAAGCGATTGCGCGATGACCGTGTTGCCTTGTGAATCGAGCTCGGCGAGAAGTTTGTGACGAACGTCGGTGAAGCGCGAACCGGCTCCGGCGGCAAGCAACACGGCAACCACCGACGACCCCGTCGGGCCTGTTTTTTGGGGGTTTTCGGTCGACATGGGGGAAGTCTCGCACGAATACCATCCCTGTAATTCTTGACGGTTTGATGACAAAAATCTCAAAAAAAGGATTGATTATGACGGTTTGATTACGATATGTTACTGATTCGTCACGAGGGATTGACCGATCCACACATCGATGGGTCAATCCAGGCCAGGGACTTTCCGACATGACTCACCTCATCTTCTCGACACGCTTGCGCCCCATTGCCAAACTCGGTCGCGTTGTCACCATCGCCGCCGTGGCAACCGTCGCCTTTGCTGGCACGGCGTCAGCCCAGCAGCCTGAGCTGCCTACCAATGCGCTCGCCCCCGAGATCACTGCCGAGGCAGACATGGCGGTTGCTGCGTACGAGACCTTCGCTGCCTCTAACGATCTCACCGACTACCTCGTCTATGCCGCACACCGGACGGCAACCGCTCGTTTGGCTGCTCGCGAGTTGGGCTACAACGAGTTCGCCATGATCGATTCATGGAAGAACAGCACACTTGATCATCAGCGCGCAGTGCTCGCTGCCATGACGCAGATTGGTGTGCCGTACCGGACCAATAGCAGCGTCGAAGACGAAGGGTTCGATTGCTCGGGCCTCACGTCGTACGCCTGGCAGGAATCTGGTGTCAAACTTCAGCGGGTCAGCGGTGCGCAGATCAGGAGCGCGACCAAGCTCGACCGTACGTCCGCCATGGCTGGCGACCTCGTCTACTACCCGGGTCACATTATGATGTTCCTGGGTGTCGACAACGCGGTTGTGCATTCGGTGAACACCGGCCGCACGGTCGAGATCGACACGATCTCGAAGCGGAGTGCCAACCGGGTCATTTTCGGCGATCCGTCGAGCTGATCGCTCTACGCTGCCAACGTGCGCAGCGAGCAAACGCCGACCGAGGCGCCCCAGGTTGACCTCGTCGTCGCTGTCGATGTCGGCGGGATGTCGATCAAGCGAGGCCTCGTTTCTTTCGGTGATGGAGGCGCACCGTCGGTCGAGTCGCTGCCGGCCCAACCGATCGATGCGACTGCGTCAGCCGATGTGTTGCTTGCTGCTTTGCGCAGCGCCATTGACCCGCTGCTGCGTCGGGCCGTTGACGGTCAGCAGGCTGATGTACTTGCCCTCGGGGTCGCTTTCCCCGGCCCCATGGACTACGAACGCGGTATCCCGGCGATTCGCGGGCAGCGCAAGTTTGACAACCTTTGCGGGGTTGACCTTCGAGCCTGGGCGACAACGGCGTGGCCAGACCAGACGCTTGATGTTCGATTTGTCAACGATGCCGAGGCCGCAGCGCTCGGCGAGAGTATTGCCGGCGCATCCCGCTCGAGCCAACGATCGCTGATGGTCACGCTCGGAACTGGGTTCGGTGCAGCTGCGGTGGTTGATGGTTGCGGAGCCTTGCTCGTGGGCGGCGTGAATGTGCAGCTGCTCTTCGAAGCGTTGGTTGAAGATCACGGGCGCGCTGACGATGTGCTGTCGGCCGTCGGCCTCGCAGCGCTGCTCGGGGTGCCAGTGGACGGCGTCGCAGGAGCGGCGCAGGCGGCGCGCGAAGGAGACGTCGCGATCTCCTCGTCGTTCGAAGAGTTTGGTCGCCGCCTGGGCCGGTTTCTCGCGGGACACGTCAGGGCGATGAACATGGACGTACTGGTGATTGGAGGCGGAGCAGGCAAAGCCTTCGACCTGTTTGCACCGTCGCTGCGCGCCGAAGTTCGTGCCGAAGTGCACGCGGCAGCGCTGGGGGAGCATGCTCCATTGATCGGCGCAGCAGCGTTCACGGTGATGTAAAACCGGCGGAACAAGTGACCCGTTTGTCGGAACGTTCTCCGCGGGCCGGTTCAGCTGTGGATGTCGCCCGAGCTGTCGCGAAGGCTGGGGACGTTGCGGTTGGTGCGCCGGGCGATGATCTCGGCACAGATACTCACGGCGGTTTCTTCCGGCGTACGCGCTCCGATGTCGAGGCCGATCGGTGACATCAGACGATCGAGGTCGTCGGCATCGACGACACCGACCTCGAAAAGCCGCTCCATCCGCTTCGCGTGCGTTTTGCGACTGCCCATCACGCCGATATAACCGACACGCGTTGCCAATGCGCCCTGCACGGCTGGCACGTCGAACTTGGGATCGTGGGTGAGGATGCACACGGCATCTCTCGGACCCAGTTCGGCGCCGTGCTCATCGAACACCGGCGTCGGCCAGGTGACCTTGACCTCGTCGGCCATCGGGAAACGCCGACGGGTGGCAAAGACCTCTCGGGCGTCGCACACCGTCACGCGGTAGCCGAGGATTTTGGCGACCCGGGCGAGTGCTGCGGTGAAGTCGACCGCACCGAAGATCCACATCTGTGGCGCCAGAGCATGTGACTCGATGAAGACCCTCACCGTTGGCTGGTCGACCAGATCCTCGGGCGTGATCTGACCTTCGGGGCCGTAACTCCGCACGCTGGAAGTGGCCGCCTCGAGTTCGGCGACGGCGTCGCGCCCGACGACTCGATCGAGTTCCGGATGGCCGAGTGACCCAACGGGGTCGCCCTGTGGCTGCACAAGCAGCTTTGCGCCGATGTTGGGGCCTTCGATCACCGTTGCCAGCGCAACCGGGGACTCTGCACGGAGCAGCGACTCGTACTGCTCGAAGATGCTCACCAGTTGAGCTCCTCGATAAACAGGTGGATCGTGCCACCGCAGGTGAGGCCGACAGCGAACGCATCGTCGTCGGAGTAGCCGAAGGTCGTGATGCCAGCCTTTTCGGTTCCGTCGAGAATCGCCAGAGCCTGGCCAACTACCGCACTTTCGACGCAGCCGCCGCTGACGCTGCCAGCGACTTCGCCTGAGGCCGTCACGGCCATCGCTGCGCCGGGGTCACGCGGGCCCGATCCTTCGATGTCCACGACGCGGGCCACCGCCACGCGTTCGCCGGCGGCACGCCATCGAGCGATGTCTTCGAGCAGGTCTTTCATGCGGGTCTCCTGTTCATCTTTTTGCTCATCTCTTTGCTCAGCTTTTTGCTCACGGCAGGCTGATCACATCGGCGAGTTCTTGCATGGCGGCAACCGAATGGCCTTCCACGAAGTTGTCAACATAGGGGAGGGCCGCAGCCATTCCCCGAGCCAGCGGGGCATAGCCAGGCGTGACTTTCAGCGGGTTGACCCAGACGAGGCGATGGGTGACACGCTGGAGACGTTCCATCTGCGTGGCAAGCTCGTCGGGATCGCCGCGATCCCACCCATCTGACAGGATGACCACGATCGAGTTGCGCGCAAGGCCACGCACGCCCCACTCGTCGTTGAACTGGCGCAAGCCGACGCCCAATTTGGTACCGCCGCTCCAGTCGAGCACCCGCTGTCCAGCTTCGTGCAGTGCGATGTCAGGGTCGCGACTGTTGAGCTCGCGTGTGATCCGGGTGAGTCGTGTTCCCAGTGCAAAGGCCTCGACCTTCTGGCGGCCAGCGACCGCGGCGTGGACAAAGCGCAGCAACGCGCGGGCGTACGGCTCCATCGAGCCGCTCACATCGAGGACGAGCACCAGGCGCCGGAGTCGTTCGGTCGGTGCTCGGAAATGACGCTCAATCGGCTCGCCGCCAGCTTTCAGCGATGCCCGAACCGTGCGCCGAATGTCTGGCCGAGCTGTGGCCCGTTTGGCAGGGCCGAGGCGCAGCGATCGGCGGGGCGACCCAACCAACTTCAGGCTGCTCATCATTTCTTGTGCCAGCACGAGTTCGTCGGGCGAGTAGTCGGCAAAGTCTTTGTTGCGCAGGATTTCGGTGGTCGAGAAGCGCAGCTCGACCGTTTCCTCGTCGTCTCCGTCGGCGACATCGGGGCCATCGTCGGCGCCGTCTTGCTCATCGGTGTCGATCGCAATCGTGATTGAGAGCGGGTCTTCTTCGTGCACGTCGTCGCCAGTGCTGCGCCGGTGCTCGAAGAACACAGCGAACGCCTTGTCGTAGATAGCGATGTCTTCGGGCCGCCTGACCAGCGTTGACATGCCTGACCAGTACGTACCGGCGCGGTCATCGAGCCCGACGGCACACAGGGCGCTGGCGAACGTGTGGGTGCTGCTGGTTGGCACGCGGAGCCCAGCGCCGCGCAGCACTCGGCTGAAGGCGACGGCGATCTCGGCTGGCTCGGTTGCCAGCTCGATCGTTGCACCTGGAACGTTGGCCGCGATCGCTGCGTTGGCAGCAGCCGAGCTCGTTCGCCCAGACGGTCGTGGCGGGGGAAGATCAGCCATCAGGCGTGCAGCAGGCCCTTTTCGATTGCCTGTTTGACGATTTCACCGATGCCGTGCTGTTCGACTCGCTGGTGGTCCTCGCGATATTTCAGGACCGTGCCCAGGGTGTGTTCGACGACTGAGTCGTCGAGCCGCTTCGCACCCAGCCGGCCGAGGGCCGTGGCCCAATCGATTGTTTCAGCAACGCCGGGGGGCTTGTAGAGGTTGAGGGCGCGAAGGCCTTCGACGGCAGCGGCGACCTGCTTGGCGAGCACGTCGTCGACGTCTGGCACACGGAGCTTGACGATCTCGACCTCTCGGTCAAAGTCGGGATGCTCGACCCAGTGATAGAGGCAGCGCCGCTTGAGCGCATCATGCACGTCACGGGTGCGGTTCGAGGTCAACACGACCAGCGGTGGCCGGTCAGTCCTAAACACGCCGACCTCGGGCACGGTGACCTGGAAGTCGGAGAGGATCTCCAACAAGTACGCCTCGAATTCGTCGTCGGCCCTGTCGACCTCGTCGATGAGGAGCACGGGTGGCGGGCCCTCGGTCGGCTCGATCGCCCGGAGTAGCGCGCGCTTGATGAGGAAACGTTCGCCGTACAGCTCAGCTTCGAGCGCGTCGGCGGTTGTCGACTGCGATTCTCCGGTTGCCTCGGTGGCTCGGAGGTGCAGGAGTTGCTTGGCGTAGTCCCAGTCGTAGACAGCCTGCGAGGCGTCGATTCCCTCGTAGCACTGGAGGCGGATCAGTTCGCCACCGGTGGCCTTGGCGAGGCTTTTGGCCAGCTCGGTCTTACCGACTCCTGCTTCGCCTTCGAGCAGCAGTGGCCGTCGAAGCGTCATGGCGAGGAACACCGATGTGGCAATCCCCTCGTCGGGGAGGTACCCCTGGGCAGAGAGAGCGGTGCTGACGTCGGCCGGGGTCACCGGGGCAACGATACCCGAGCCGGCGAACTCGGGACCGGACGCAGCGGATTCAGCGGCAAGGCGTCCCGAGTTCCCCGTCTGGGTCCCCTGGCTCGGCTCCCAATGCGATGTGAAGGTGGCAGACTTCGCTGATGGTCGACGTTCGGGTGTACTCGCCGGGGGCGAGCCGGGTGGAAGTGCGAGTTCTCGATGGCGACACGGTCTTGCTCGCACGGAACGGAAGCGGTTGGGCTGGCTCGGTGCAGGCCGACGATCGATACCAGATCATTATCGACGACGGCCCGGGCCTGGTCGATCCGTACGCCAGCGAGGTGTGGTTCGGCCCGGCCCACACACGCGACCGGCACGATGCCTGGGCCGTCGCATCAGCGTGGCCAGCACCGAGGCCGCAACGTCGGACAAGCCGACCGCTCATCGTGTCTGAAGCACATGTCCGGGGAATGACGAAACGACGCGACCGACCTGATGCGGGCACGTTTACTGCACTTGCTGATGAGCTGCCGCGGCTCGCTTCGCTGGGGGTGTCGGTCGTTGAACTTCTGCCGGTCCATCAGTTTGACCCGGCGGAACCGAATTACTGGGGCTACATGCCGCTCGCTTTTGGCGCCGTCCACCGGAGCTATGCGCACTCCGCTGCACCTGGGGCCGAGCTCGCAGACCTCGTGTCGGCGGCCCACGACGTCGACATCGAGGTCTGGCTTGACGTCGTACTGAACCACACGACCGAGGAGGACCGCGAGGGTCCGACCTACAACCTGCGCGGCCTCGCCGACAGGGAATATTACGTGGTCAACGACGACGGCAGCTACGTCAACGATGCCGGTTGCGGCAACATCATTGACACTACGTCACCCGTTGCCCAGGAGTTGCTGCTCACGTCGCTCGACCGGCTCGCAGATCTCGGCGTCGACGGCTTCAGATTCGACCTGGCAGCAGTGCTTGCCAGGGACCCTGCATTCGTTCGGTCGATCGGCGACTGGGCCGAACGGCGCGGGGTTCGCCTGATCGCGGAACCGTGGGATCTCGCGCGTTACCTCGCCGGGCGCGACTTCCCAGACGCGCGGTGGGCGCAGTGGAATGGCAACTTCCGTGACGACCTCCGGGGCTTCCTGCGTGGCGAAGGCGGACTCGTCGGCAAGGTGATGCAACGGGTGCAGGGCAGCCCCGTCATGTTCGATGCGCCTGCGTCATCGATCAACATGCTCACGGCCCACGATGGGTTCACGCTGCATGACCTGTTCGCCTACAACCAGAAGCACAACGGCGCCAACGGCTGGAATGGCAGCGATGGCACCGACGACAACAGGTCATGGAACTGCGGCTGGGAAGGTGAGGCCGAGGCTCCGCACGACGTCCTCGTGCTGCGCCGCCGCCAGATGCGCAACGCCATGTGCTTGCTGATGCTCAGCCACGGCACCCCAATGATCGTTGCGGGCGACGAGTTCGGTCGAACGCAGCACGGAAACAACAACCCCTACAACCAGGACAACGAGACATCGTGGATCGACTGGGAACGCAGAGAGGCGTTTGTCGATCACGAGCAGTTTGTTCAACGCCTGATCGCGTTCCGGGTGCAGCATCGGGCGCTGACGCAGTCAGAGCCGTGGGGGAGCGACGTCGAATGGTTCGGCGTCGCCGGAGACCCAGACCTCGCCAGACATTCGCGGTCGGTTGCTTGGCATATCGGCGACCTCTACGTGATGGCGAATATGTGGTGGGAGCCGCTCGACTTTGCGGTGCAGGTTTCCGGCCCGTGGGAGATTGCTCTGGACACGACGGATGAGCAGGGGTTCGTTGGGTCAGGTCAGGTTGTCGGTGGTTCACTCCGAGTGGGGCCTCGATCGGTCGTCGTTCTGACGCGCGCCGACTGACCAGCGAGAATGGAGATCAGCCGAAACTGGTTCGTGTTCTTCGCGCGGTGGACCGCTGCGCGAGAATCACGCCATGAGCACAGGTGCGAGTCAGAACGTCGGGCAGTTGTTGACCAAGCGGGCATACCGCGACCCGGACGTCGAAGCGATCTTCGAACCGTCGAGCGATCGCCGCTTCTCGTTCAGGGAACTGAACAGCCGGTCGAACCAGGTCGCAAATGCGCTCACGGATTCAGGCGTGTCGCTCGGTGATCGCGTCGGTCTGCTGCTGATGAACGGCGTCGAGTTTGTCGAGTCGTTCTTTGCTGCTGGCAAGGTCGGCGCTGTCAACGTGCCGCTCAACTGGCGCCTCGTCGCCGACGAACTTGAGTTCATCCTGCACGACGCCGGCGTCACGGTGCTGATCTACGGCTCCGATTTCGCCGAGATCGCAGCCGAGCTGCGCAGCCGCGGTGACAAGACGGCGATCACGACCTGGATTCAGGTCGGAGGCCAAGCAACCGAAGGCGTGGCCGACTACGACGAGTGGATGGGTTCGGCCTCGGCCGACGAACCAGCCCCGGTCGGCGCCGGCGACGACCTGGTCTTCATCATGTATACGAGTGGCACCACCGGACTGCCGAAAGGCGTGATGCATTCGCACGACACGGTGCTGTGGTCGATCCTCACCGCTGTTGCAACCGCCGATTTCCAGGCGGGTGACAAGTACCTGATCTCGTTGCCGATGTTCCACGTCGGTGCCCTCAACCCGGTGCTCTGTTGCATCTATGGCGGCTCTTCGGTCACGATCCTGAAGGCGTTTGACCCACTGCAGTCGTGGGAGTTGATTCGCGACGAGAAGATCACCACAACCCTGATGGTGCCGGTGATGCTGCAGTACATGCTCGCTGTGCGGAACCCGGACGAACACGACGCCAGCACGCTGCGCTGGGTAATGAGTGGAGCTGCACCGGTCGCCAAGACCCTGATCGAGCAGTACGACGCACTCGGCATCGAAATTCACCAGGTCTACGGACTCACCGAGACCGGCGGGCCCGCCTGCCTCATCAGCTCAGCCGATGCAATCGCCCGCGCTGGCTCGACCGGTAAGGCGTTCTACTTCACCGAAGTCAAGGTCGTCAACGAAGACGGTGCTGACTGCGCTCCTGGCGAGTCGGGCGAAGTGTTGGTAAAGGGCCCGAACATCATGGTCGGATACTGGAACCGCCCGGAGGCCACCGCTGAGGCTGTCATCGATGGCTGGTTGCACACGGGCGACGTGGCGACCATCGATGTGGACGGCTTCGTGACGATCGTCGACCGCGTGAAGGACATGCTGATTTCTGGTGGCGAAAACGTCTATCCCGCCGAAATCGAGAGCGTGTTGCTGGCACACGACAAGATTGCCGACGTCGGTGTCATCGGGATCCCCTCGGAGAAGTGGGGTGAGTCGCCGCTCGCTGCGATCGTGCCGAAGGACGACTCACTCACTGCCGAAGAAGTGATCGAGTTCTGTAAGGGCAAGCTTGCGCCGTTCAAGTCGGTCAAGGTCGTCGAGTTCGTGACCGAACTGCCCCGCAACCCGAGTGGCAAGATCCTCAAGCGCGAACTGCGTGCCCAGTTCGCTGACCTCCGCGCCGACTGAACTCGGCTGAAGTCGGCTGAGCTGGGCGAATTCAGCCGAGTGGAACAGCGGTGCCGGACCAGGTGAAGAGTGCTGGATCACCCTCGATGATCATCTCGCGGTCGGCCGGAATGAACCATCCGCCGGCCGGCTCGTCGAGATCGAGGACGCGGACGCTGCCGTTGATCAGGATGTTTGCGGCCTGCACACCATCAGCGAGCGTGGCAATCACATAACGATCGCCAACCTCGGCGCCTGCCTCAGGGATGGCCCGGCATGGTCCGCCGGTGCAGACGATTTCCACACCGAACCGTTCGAGCTTGTCAGCAAACGCAATGACGAATTGGGCAGCGAGATCCCGGTTCAGGACATCGAAAGCGAAGTCTCGCTGCACTTGCTCACGGATGATCAAGTCGGCCGCACTGACCAGCGGGCGGACGTCGAGCACGTGCGGACTGACGCCATCGACAACGTCGATCTCGGTGAAGTACGGCGCGACGAGCAGGTTCAGGCGGAAACCAAACGAGTCGCCGAGCAACAGCGAGGTGCCGCCGATCGCCTCGGACCACGTTGATCTGGATGAGCGGCTGAAGCGCTTCTCGACCGTGTCACCGTTGCGGTCGACCACCATGAGCGGCGTGGTGGTGGTGGTCCCCGGAGCAGGATCTGCTGCCGAAATGATCTCCGGCTCGGACTCTTGTCGCCCGAGGAGGAGCGAGAGGTCGCCTGCGGCATCGATCTGGCTGATCTCGACGATGTGTTCGGGCTGCCAGAGCCCCGGAGCGATGTCATCTACGATGGCCCGTGCCGTCGCCGCGGCGCCGACGCTGGTCCAATGCGTGTCGAGCCTGCGATAGGCAGCCTCGTTGAGCGCGGCGGCTGCTCGCGTTTCCTCCCACGCTGTAACCAACGGCACGGAGGTGTCGAGCGTGCGGAGTCGATCGGCGGCAGCGAGCATGCAGTCGAGTTCGCGGTCGCTGCCATAAAGATCCGAGAAGATGCTCGCCTTATCAGGAGCGATTGCGAGGACGAGTTGTTTGTCGACGTGGACGAACACGTTGTGGACCCGGTCGATGGCCGCGGCGAGGTCCTGGTCAACGGGAGGGCCAAGGCACAGCTGGCTGGTCGAGGATCGGAGGAACAGCCAGCCGTCTCGACCAATCCGTACTTCGTCGGTGGTGGAGTCACCGAGCCATCGAGCGACGAAGGAGTTGAGCTTGACCGCCTCGTCGCGCAGCGGAAAGCTGTCGTCGAGGTACTGATCGAACTGATTGGCGACCGTTGTGTCGAGCAGGTTGCTGGCGCTGATGTCTGGCCGCGCAGCCAGTGGTCGATTGTCGATCGACGGGCTGCGGTCGCCTGCCGCGTACATCGCAGCAGGGGCTGTGAGGCAGGTGGCAACGATGGCAATTTGGCCAAACCGGAGGATGCGGTGGAGAGCCATCAGAATTGAAAGTAGAGGAACGGGCTGAACGTGCTGGTGGCAACCAGTACGACGGAGACGGGCAAGATGGTCGCGAGGTAGGTCAGACGAAGCATCTGGCCACGAACAGACGTCGCGGCGACCAATTCGGGGCCGGTGCAAAAGCGGGCTGGCAATACGATCGAAGCGAGCGCAGCGAACAACACGATCTGCGAGCGGGTGGTGATCGACGCGTCGAAGAATCGGCCGGATGTCGCGCCGAGGCCGCCGGCGAACATGTCCGCGAGAAAACTCCCTGCCTCACTCAGGTCGGCGGCCCGGAAGAACACCCAACCGATCACGACCGTAACGAAGACTCCAGCTCGGCGGACAGCCACGAGGCCAACGTCTTGTGACGTGGACCGCTGGCCTGTCGCGCGTTCAATGATGAGAAGCGACCCGTGGAACAGACCCCAGACGACGAATGTCCAGTTCGCCCCGTGCCACAGCCCCGTGAGGAGAAACACGATCGACAGGTTGACGTAGGTCCGGATCGCTCCGCCACGGTTACCGCCGAGCGGGACGTACAGGTAGTCGCGGAACCAGTTGCTGAGGGTGATGTGCCAGCGGCGCCAGAAGTCGGTGATCGACACGGCGGAGTAGGGCCGGCGGAAATTTTCCGGAAATGTGAAGCCCAGCATCTGGCCAAGCCCGATTGCCATGTCCGAGTATCCGCTGAAGTCGAAGTAGATCTGCATTGAGTAGGCGAGTACACCGATCCAGGCGGCAGGTGTCGACAGTGACCCGGCGTTACCGAACGCGGCATCGGCGATCGGCGCGATCGCGTCGGCGACGATCACCTTTTTCGCCAGACCGTGTGTGAACCGCACCATGCCATCGGAGACGCCCTCGGCGGTGATCTTGCGGTGGGTGAGCTGCTCAGACAGTTCGTGGAACCGGACGATCGGCCCAGCGACCAACTGGGGAAACAGCGACACGTAGAGCGCAAAGTCAATCGGGTTGCGGAGATGGTCGGCACGGCCGCGAGCCACGTCGATGGTGTACGACATCGACTGGAACGTGAAAAACGAGATGCCGATTGGCAGCGTCACGGAGGTGTGAGCAATCGCCCCGAAGCCGAGTGAATTCAGCTGTTCGACCAGAAAGTTGGCGTACTTGAAGTAGCCCAGTAGCGACAGGTTGAGTACGACGGAACCGGCAACAGCGAATCGGACAGTGCTCCTGCTGTGCTGGGCTCGACCACGAGCAACGAGGAGACCGAAGCAGTAGTCGACGGCTGTGGAGATGACCAGGAGGAGCACCAGTGCGCCGCTGCCCCACATGTAGAAGAACCACGAGCATCCGAGCAGCCAGAAATTGCGCAACCGGACGGGCAGAACGACAGCCACGGCAAATGCGATGGGCAAGAAGAAAAACAGGAAGGTGATCGAAGAAAAAACCATGCGCTGCCCGAGAGCGAAATGATCCTATCGATGGCGTGGAGCGGGCTCGCCAATGGGTGCGTCCGAAACGTTCGCCTGCAACTGGCTACGGTCGACGTATGGATCTTGGAATTTCTGGACGTCGGGCGGCCGTTGCTGCAGGATCTTCGGGGCTTGGCCTCGGCAGTGCGAAAGCGTTGGCGGCAGAAGGTGTCCACGTGGCGATCTGTGGTCGAGACGAGGAAAAGTTGGAGGCCGCAGCGGTTGCGGTCGGCCATGGCTGTATTCCGATTGTCGCTGATGTGTCGACCGTTGACGGCGCTGCCGGGTTCGTTGACGCCGCACGGGCGGCGCTCGGCGGCCTCGACATTCTGGTTCCCAATGCGGGTGGTCCGCCTCCCGGTAACTTCGAGTCGACACCCGTCGATGCGTATCAGGCGGCACTCGACCTCAACCTGCTGTCGATTGTCGCCATGTGCAAGGCCGCAGTCCCGGCAATGCAGCAACAGCGGTGGGGTCGCGTCGTTGCGATCACATCGCTGTCAGTGCGTCAGCCGATGCCGCAGCTGATCCTGTCGAACACGGCACGGGCAGGAGCCACCGCGTTTCTGAAGACGCTGGCGTCCGAAGTTGCTGAAGATGGGGTCACGGTCAACACGGTGCAGCCGGGCGTGCATCGGACACCCCGCCTCGATGCGCTCTACACGCCTGACCAGATGGATCAGATACGGATGGGTGACGCCGACCACTTTGGCGCACACGTCGCGTTCCTGTGCAGCGAACAGGCGCTGTTCACGAACGGGGTACAACTGCAGATCGACGGCGGCGCCTACGCCGGCTTGCTCTAGTCAGCGAACGGCAGTCTCGGCGATATCGATCTCAGCATCGTCTGATGCTCGGTCTGTAGTCGGTGCACGAGACGCTTCACTGAGGTGAGCTTCAATGCGGTTCCAGAGTAGGAACGAGCCCCCGACCACGAGCCAGCCACCGATGGCATCGATGAAGTAGTGCTCGGCGAAGTAGGCGAGCGCCACGGCCATGGTGAGCGGATAGAGCAACATCGCGGCTCGGACGTACCGGTTGCTGATCTGGGGCCAGAAGAACACGACGACGAACAATGCGAAAGCTGAGTGCAGCGATGGCATCGCAGCGACTTGGTTGGCCCAATCGCGACCGGTATCCCACGCTTCGACGAAGCCGTCGAGCCCAATGTGGCGCCACCCGTTGCCGGTTGGCCGGCGCAGCGGTGGGAGCGCAGTGAGGTCGAGGCCGACGCGATTTGTGCCCCCGGCGGCCATCCACGGGGGAGCCGTCGGCAGGATCACAAACATCACGCATGCAACGAAGAGCAGGGTGCCGAAGCGCCGCATGTAGCGGACCCACTGGTTGCGATTGCGAAGCCACAGCACAGCGATGACGACGGGTGGCACGATGAAGTGCGAGTAATAGACGCACGAGCCGATGACGTCGTACCACTGGACGTTGTCAGGGCCGCGATAGAAGCGTTCCTGGAGCCAGACAACTGGGTCGGTACCGAAGAACAGGAATCGGTCGATGTTGCGGACCGACTCGACCTGGATGGGCATACCAAGCCCATCGGCGAGGCCCCTGCTCTCGTCGTATGCCAGCCACATCACCACAAAGATGCCGAGGTCGCCCGCCATTTTGGCCCACTCGCGAAGCGGGCGGCCAAGGCTGGCAAGGCTGAGGAAGATCGCGAAGGACCAGAGAACCGACACGCGATCGATAATCACGCCCTTGGCAAAGAACCACCAGACGTAGCCCACGCCGTATGCCGCGAGCGCCGACCAGCGGATTTTGACCCAGTCGAAGCCGACCGCACGGAGGAATCCGGAGTACCCGGCCACGATGCCCGCGCCGATCAGCGACCACCACAGGACCCTCCAAAGGCCCGATGTCGAAATCGCCAGCAACATTGCGGCCGAACGCTACTCCCCGTTCACCGCGTCGTTCCCGCGCTGCCCCACACCGAACAAAAAACTGTCTGGGCAGTCAGGCAACGAGAGGTGAGAGGTGACGCCGCAATTGGGCGAACTGGACCGTCAGGAGGAGGCTTCGGTGAGGGCGCGTTTGGTGAGAATGCGCGCGAGATGCTGGCGGTACTCGATACTGGCGTTGAGGTCAGCCGTCGGGTCGGTGCCCGTTGCGGCTTCAGCTGCGGCATCTTCGATCGATGCGCCGCTGGCGATTGCCGAGCTGACACCGGTGGCAAGGATCGGGACCGAACCCATGTTGACGAGGCCGACACCTGACTCGGTGCCGTTGCGCCATGCAGCCACACCGACGATTGCCCAGTCTTGGGCACGACGGTTGAATTTCTGGAAGCTCCAGCCGGCTCCGCCCATTTTCGGGACGCGGATCTCGGTCAGGAGTTCGTCGGGGGCGAGGGCCGTCGTGAGGAAGCCCTGGAAGAAGTCGCCAGCAGCTATTTCGCGGGTGCCGTTCGGGCCTTGCGCAACGTAGGTGGCGCCCATGGCGAGTGTGGTCGCCGGAACATCGGATGCAGAGTCGCTGTGCGCGATCGAGCCGCCGATGGTGCCTCGGTGACGCACCTGCGGGTCGCCGACGTGGCTGGCCGCATGAGCGAGCAGCGGTGCGTGCTCTTTGAGGACGGGGCTGTTCTCCACGTCCATGTGGCGGGTCATGGCGCCGATGGCGATCATGTCTCCATCTTCACGAATGTAGGACAGGTCACTGAGGCGGCCGATGTCGACCAGCACAGTGGGCTGAGCGAGGCGGAGCTTCATCAGCGGCAACAAGCTGTGACCACCAGCGATGAACTTTGCCTCGTCACCGTGTTGACCGATGAGGCTGATTGCCTCCTCGGCGGACTCGGCACGGACGTAGTCGAATTGTGCGGGAATCACGCGTTGTTCTCCTGATTGGTTGCTTGAGCTTGTTGAATTGCATTCCAGACATTCAGCGGGCTCGCTGGCATCTGAATGTCTTGGATGCCGAGGCCTGAGAGGGCATCGACGACGGCGTTCATGATGCAGGGAGCTGCACCGATTGTCCCAGCTTCGCCGACACCCTTGACGCCAAGCGAATTGGTCGGCGACGGAGTCACGCTTTCTCCGACCGTGATGGGCGGAACATCGCTGGCGGCGGGAACGAGATACTCGGCCAGCGTCGACGAGAGGAGGTTGCCGTCTTCGTCGTAGCGGGCCTCTTCGAAGAGCGCCTGAGCAAGGCCCTGGATCACACCACCGTGTACCTGGCCGTCAACGATCAGCGGGTTGACCTTGTTGCCGCAATCGTCGACTGCGACGTATTGGAGTACTTCGATGTTGCCGGTCTCGGTGTCGATTTCGACGGCGCACATATGTGTTCCGAATGGCCACGAAAAGTTTGGCGGGTCGTAGGTGACCTGCATTTCGAGGTTCGGCTCGAGACCGTCAGGAAGGTTGTGCGCCGTGAAGGCCTCGAAGGCGACGGCTGCGAGTGCCATCGTCTTGTCGGGCGACCCCTTGACGGTGAACATGCCTCCGGCGAATTCGAGGTCGTCCTCGTTCGCTTCCATTTGGTGCGCGGCGATCTTGCGGGCTTTGTCGATGACCTTGTCGCAGGCCAGGCCGACAGCAACACCACCGACGGGGAGCGAACGGGAGCCGTATGTGTCGAGACCCATCGGCGCGATTGCAGTGTCGGAGTGGAGCACGTCGACATCGGATGGGTCGACCCCGAACTTGTCGGCAGCGATCATCGACCAAGCCGTTTCGTGACCCTGACCGTGCGGCGAGGTGCCGGTGACGACCTGGATTTTTGACGTAGGCAACACCCGAACGGTTGCCGATTCCCAGCCTCCGGCCGAGTAGTTCAGCGAGGCGAGAACTCGGGACGGCGCAAGGCCGCACATCTCGAAGTAGGTCGACACGCCGATGCCGAGGCGCTTGGTTGAGCCTTCGACGTTTTGGGCTGCTTGCTTGGCACGCATGGCGTCGTAGTCGAGGATGTTCTCGGCGATGGTCGCGGCCTTGTCGTGGTCGCCCGAGTCGTACACCAGGCCGGTGTAGGCCTCATACGGAAACGCTTCTTTTGGGATGAAGTTGCGCCGACGCAGAACAAGTGGGTCGATGTTCATCTTGCGTGCGAGTGCATCCATCGCATGTTCGATCGCGTAGGTGGCTTCGGGACGGCCGGCGCCGCGGTAGGCATCGGTTGGCGTCATCGTGGTAAATACCGACGTGCAGGAGAAGTCGAACGCTTTGGGGATCTGGTAGACCCCGCCGTAGAGGAACGCACCGAGCAGCGGTACGCCAGGCGTGACCAGTTGCAGGTAGGCGCCCATGTCGCCGATGAGGCGGACACGCAGGCCGGTGATCTTGCCGTTCTCGTCAGCAGCCAGCTCGATGTCTTGGATCTGCCCGCGGCCATGAACAGTGGCTTGAGCGTTCTCGGAGCGTTCTTCGTTCCAACGCACCGGAACCTTCAGCGTCTGTGCGAGTTGCACGCAGAGCAGTTCTTCGGCGTAGACGTTCAGCTTCGAACCAAAACCGCCGCCGACTGCGGGGCACACGACACGCAGTTGGTGCTCGGGGATGCCGAGCGTGAGTGCGGTCATCACCTTCAAAATGTGCGGAACCTGCGTGGAGGAGTACAACGTCATGTCGCCGCCGAAGGGCTGCGGCAGGGCAACCACTGCACGGGGCTCCATCGCCATGGGAATGAGGCGCTGCTGGATGTAGCGCTCTTTCACCACGTACGCAGATTCGTCCATGGCCTTCTGGCAGTCACCCTCGTTGTCTTCGATAACGAGGGGCCAGGTGTATGACCTGTTGGTCCCGAGTTCTTCGTGGATGACGATGACGTCGCTGAGCGATTTTTCGAGGTCGATGACGGCAGGGAGGACGTCGTACTCGACGTTGATGAGGTCGAGCGCGTCGTGTGCGATTGAATCGTTTACAGCGAGGACGGCACAGACGCCGTCGCCGACGTAGGCGACCTTGCTGACAGCCAGCGGATAGTGCGCCGGGTTCTTCATGTCATCGGTGACCGGCCACGCGCAGGGCATTGGCGCCGCCCAGGAGTCGGCCAGATCGGCACCGCTGTAGACGCTGTGCACGCCGTCAAGCGCAGCAGCAGCTGACGTGTCGATTGAAACGATACGCGCATGCGCATGCGGGCTGCGCAGCACGGCCATGTAGAGGGCCCCCGGCACCTTCATGTCGTTGGTGAAGATCGCTTCACCGGTGAGCAGCGCAGGATCTTCCTTGCGCAGCATGCGTTGACCGAGCACCCCGTTGCCAGCGGCGATGGATTCTTCGCTGGCCTCCATGTTGTCGGTCGTGAGTTCGTGCAGATCTGTCATTGCTGGACCCCCATCCAGTTCAATTCCGCCCCCAGGCGGAGGTGTTGCGGTGTGTGCGGCCGGTCAGGCGCTCGCTGCGGCGAGAACCGACTTGACGATGTTGTGGTAGCCAGTGCATCGGCACAAGTTGCCCTCGAGGCCGATCCGGACATCGTGTTCAGATGGGTTGGCGTTCTCGGCGAGCAGGCTGGTTGCCGCCATTACCATGCCGGGCGTGCAGTAGCCGCACTGCAGGCCATGGTTCTCCATGAACGCCTGCTGCATCGGGTGCAACGTGCCATCGGCGTCCGCCATGCCTTCGATGGTGCGGACTTCCTGGCCGTCAGCCTGGACAGCGAGCACCGTGCAGCTCTTGACGGCTTCGCCGTTGAGGTGGATCGAGCACGCACCGCACGACGACGTGTCGCAGCCGATGTTGGTGCCCGTCAGGCCGGCGTTATCGCGGATGTACTGGACGAGCAGTGTGCGCGGCTCGACATCGTGCGTCTGCACGGTGCCATTGATGGTGACGGAAACTTCCACGGATGGACCCCCAGGGTGTTATTTCGACCGATCAGTCGGCCGATGTGTCGAATGATGTGACGTGTGTCAGACCATCATGCCTCATTTAGACGGGTCCGTCACCACGCAAGCGACAACACGACCGAATTCGTCAGCGTTGACCGTGCAGATTGACGATGTCGTTGACCGTGCAGATTGACGATGTCGTTGACCGTGCCGATTGACGATGTCGTTGACCGTGCAGATTGACGATGTCGTTGACCGTGCCGATTGACGATGTCGTTGACCGTGCCGATTGAGACGGTCAACGACACGCCGGGAGATCAGCCGCCTGCGTTGGTGATGGCGACGCGCGGGTCGCGGTTCGGGTTGCCCGGGTCTTGCAGCGAATCGCGGAATGCGACCATTGCGTTGAGACGCTGGTCGTCGCCAAGATCGGCTTCCATAATGCGCGCAATGGACGGCTTGAGATCGCTGAATTCGAGCACGATGTCGTGGGCCACCTGGTCGCTGGCGGGGAGCTCTTCCAACGGCGTTTCGCCATTGAACCAAGGGGAGAGGATGGGCTTCTTGACCGCCATGCGGATCTCATTTCAGTTTGTCGAACGCCCCATCTTACTGGAGGGCGTTGACTGGGAGGGCGCTGACTTACCGGGAGGTCGGTTCGACCGAGGAATGCCGCTCAGTTGATGAGATTGATGATGTCTTTGACGGACAAGTAGATCAGGGAACTGATGATCACGGTGGCGAAAGCCGTGTAGTGCCAGCGCTTGCTGTGATCGGCTCGCCAGAAACGGCGAATCGAGTACATGATCGAGACGATGGCGAGGATGCCGATCGCCAGGCCGATCGCTGGGCCGACGCCACTGGCGAGACCTACGACGGGCAACACGAACGGGAGCACCAGGTACATGATGATGCAGCGACACGCGGTGATCGCAATCGATTTCTGAAAGGCGCTCCGTGCTTCCTGGGCGGTCGACGTCTTGCCCTCAGGGAGCCGTAGCAGGCGGCGCATGAACCGATCGGCAGGGGCATGCGACTGCCGATGACCATCCGCAGGGGCGGTCGATTCGGTGACGTTGTCAGCAGTAGTTCTCATACCGGCTCATGACGGTATGTCTCTGCGACGGCTGCGGCAACTTCGGCGGGGGTGTTCACGATCACAACAGCTCCAGCGCCGGCGAGTTCCTCGTGGGAACCGAAGCCCCACGAGACACCAATACAGTCGATCCCGTTGGCAATGGCGCCTTCGACGTCATGGTCGCGATCGCCGAGCATCACGACGTGATCGCCTGCAGAGATGTTGAGTGCAGCCAGTGCGTACGTGATGACGTCGGCTTTGGTGCGCCGATTGCCGCCCATCCCGCTGGCGCCCGCCTCGAAAGTGAAGTGGTCACTCAAGCCAAAGTGCGCGGTGATCCGTCGCGCTGGTTCTTCTGGTTTGGCGGTGGCGAGTGCGAGCGTGAGGCCGTTGGCGCGGAGCGTTTCGAGCATCTCCGGGATGCCGTCGTAGACCTTGTTCTCGAACAGGCCGATGTCGTTGTACCGCTCTCGGTATTTGTCGACAACTCGCTCGAAGTCGCCAGGTCCGACGCCGAGCTTCGGGAACGACACCTCGAACGGTGGGCCAATGACGTCACGGACGGCATGGTCGGTTGGCGGTTCGAATCCGCATTCGGTGAACGCGTACTGCAGCGATCGGGCAATGCCGGCGTGGGAGTCCGAGATAGTTCCATCGAGATCGATGAGGACGTGAGTGCGTGTCATGAAGTGCTCTTGGCTAGGTTCTCGAGTTCGAGCTCGAACCGCAGCCGGTCCGTCGTGTTTCGCATTGCCGCTCAACCTACTGGCCGCTCAACATTCTGGCCGGTCAGCCACTCGTGTGTGCGTGGCTCAGGAGTCGCTGAGCCGGGCGAGCGACCGACGTGCGAATGTCAGCGTGAGGGCTGAGATCGCCGCGATTGCGACCAGACCGCCCCAGATGTTGTTCCAGGTGATCGGTGCGTCGAGGAATCCAAGTCGTGCCAGCCGGATGATGTTCGTAAACGGGTTGATCCGGGCAACCGATTCGAGCCAGCCCTGCATGATGAAGAGCGGAGTCTGTGCGTCGGTGAGGAAGATCAGCAGGAAGAAGGTGAGCTGCATGATCGCTGCGGCACGCATGTCGCGGAATCGGAACGCGAGGGCGAGCCCCCACCCGGTGCCGAGCGCAGCGATGCCTGCTGCGGCGACATACAGGAACAGCACGCCAGCGGCGCCGTGAGTCGGCCGTGCGCCGAACATCAGCCCGACGATGATGACAATGGTGGTGACCAGCACGGCGCGAAGAAGCGCTGCGGCGAGCGGCCCGGTGATCAGTGCCGAGCGTGGTGCGGGCGACAGCCGGATGCGATCGTAGAAGCCGGTCTCCAGGTCACGGATCGTCGAAAACCCGATGCCGATGCCGGCGAAGCCTGCACCCATGAGCGTGCCGAGCGGCAGAAACCAGTTGATCGAACGATCGGTTGGGAACCCGGGAATCTGGATGATCGCGAAGAACGTTCCGGCGAACGCGATCGACTGGAACACCGGCATCAGGACCGATGGCAGGAAAGCCGAGGGCAGTCGGGTGATGTTGACGATGCTGCGCTTGGCGAGGCCAACCGCCGCAGCACTGTGCGGTGTGCGCCGAGTGTTGATCGGCCGAATGGGCTGATCTGTTGTCATCACGATGCTCCCAATCGGTGGCGGAGGGCTCGGAGTGACAGGGCAATCGAGACAACGGCGAGTGCGGCGGGGACGAGAATCGCTCGGGCCAACGCTGATGCGGACACGCCCTCGATGACGAGAGCGCGCATCCCTTCGACGAGGTGAGAAACCGGGTTGAAGTCGGCAAGGGTGCCGTAGACGCCGCTCATTGTTTCGCGTGGGAAGAAAGCCGACGAGAAGAACAAGGCGATGAACAGCAGTGGGAAGGCGCCCTGGACCGCTTCGGCTGAGCCGGTGAGGAGTGCCATTGCCGACATGAGGGCGCCGATGGCCAGTGCGAGGATTGTGCCGCTGACCATCAGGCCGACCACGCCGCCGACGCCACCTTTGATGCTGAGGCCGAATGGTAAGAGCACCAGGACGAAGAAGAGTGTTTGAGATGCGCCGTAGGCCATGCCGCCAGCCATGCGCCCGACGATGATGCCAGTGCGGGTCGACGGGGAAGCGAGCAGGCGATCGAAGAATCCATTCTCGATATCGGTGGCGAGTGCTGTCGCTCCGGTCGTCGATCCGAAGAGGATGCCCTGGACGATTGCCCCGGCAAGCGCGAAGTCGAGATATGAATCGACCGCAGGGAACCCGGGCAATTCGGTCGAGCGGGAGAACGACGAGGTTCCCAATGCGGCGAAAAACAACGGGAAGATGAGCGACGGGATGACCAGCGACGGCTGGCGGAGTAGCGATTGCATGGAGCGCACCGACAGGGCCCACGTTTGAGCGACCCTCGATGTCTGCGCCGGCGCCCTCGTCGGGGCGATCGGTGCTGTGGTGACAGGCGACCTCACGATTCGGCCCCTTCGAGGCGGTGGCCGGTCGCCTCGGCGAACACGTCGTCGAGGCTTGGCTCGCGGAGTTCAAGGTTGCGCACGGTGATGCCTGCGTCGTCGAGTTCGCGCACCACGCTCGAGACGGCGCTCGGCCCTTCGCGCAGGCCGACACCGAGCGACCCCTCGGGGCTCGGGCGGAGGTCGCCGAATTTGGCGAGCAGGCCGGTCGCAATCTGATGCGATGGCTCGTCGACCGTGATGAACAGGGTCGGCGAACCGACTTCGGCTTTAAGTTCGGTCGGGCGGCCCTTGCGAACGATCACGCCGTGGTCGATAATCGCAATGCGCTCAGCGAGTTGGTCAGCCTCTTCGAGGTATTGGGTCGTCAAGAGGACCGTGGTGCCGTCGTTGTTGAGGCGGCGGATTTCTTCCCAGAGCGAAATGCGGCTCATCGGGTCGAGGCCGGTGGTCGGCTCGTCGAGAAACAGGACCGACGGCTCGTGGATGAGCGAGAGGGCGAGGTCGAGTCGGCGGCGCATACCGCCCGAGTAGGTGCCGACGCGGCGTCCGCCCGCGGCAGTGAGCCCGACGCGTTCGAGGAGTTCGCCGGCCCGCTGGTGGTGTTGCGCCTTGGGGAGACCATAGAGCACAGCTTGCAGCCGCAGCAGTTCGGTACCGGTCATCAAGGGGTCGATGGCGGCGTCTTGGAGTGCCACGCCGATGTTGCGTCGAACGCTGTCGGCTTCGGTGACGATATCGAATCCGGCGACTCGACCAGTTCCGCCAGTGGGGCGGAGCAGGGTGGTCAGCATGCGGACGGTGGTCGACTTGCCAGCGCCGTTCGGGCCCAGGAAGCCAAAGATCTCACCGGGCTGGATTTGGAGGTCGACGCCGTCGACTGCCTTGACGATGTCGTCACCTGAGCCAAAATGTCGTTGCAGACCCTCGGCGACGATGGGCAATGCAGATTCGGCCATTTGTGAATACTGTCGGTCATTGCGGTCGCAACGCACTGTGACTTTGGTCAGCGCTTTCTGAGCGCATAGGTAGCGCTTGGTCAGCGCAGAGTTAGATGGTGAGGACCATTGCGCCGACGTGCTGTTTGCGCTGGAACGCCTCTTGGGCTTCGTGGATTTGTTCGAGAGCGTAGACAGCGCCGACGACCGGCCGGGCGTCGCCGCGCTCGATGATGTTGACGAGGTCGGTGAAGACGGCGGGTTCGTAGATGGTGGTGCCGTGGAACTCGAGGTCATTGAGGTACAGCGTTCGCAGGTCGAGGTCGACAACCGGCCCGGCGATGGCACCGCAGGTGACGTAGCGGCCACCTCGGCGCAGTGACTCGAACCAGCCGGGGGTGTCGGGGCCACCGACGACGTCGGCGACGACGTCGAACAGACCACCGTTGGCATCACGCGCTGCGCCATGGAGGTCGACCTGGGACCGATTGATGACGTGATCGGCGCCGAGCGCCCGCACTCCGTCGGCCTTGCTGGCGCTGCACACTGCAGTGACGGTTGCACCGCGCAGTTTCGCCAGGCTGACGAGCGCTGAGCCGACGCCACCAGACGCTCCGGTGATCAGAATGCTGTCGCCGGCGGTGAGTCGGATGCGGTGCTGCATGTGGTTTGCTGTTGCCCACGAGCAGGGAAAACTGGCCAACTCGACGTCGGTCAATTGGCTGTTATGCACGTGCACGTTCCGAGCGGGCACCGAGACGTATTCAGCGAACCCGCCGTCTCGTTCACTGCCGAGGTAGCCGGCGAGCTCGCGGCGCATTGGCTCGTCGACGTCGCGCAAGCAGCAATCAACCAGCGCTCGTCGCCCGATGAGTGCCTCGTCGACATCTGCGCCGACAGCAACGACTCGGCCGCTTGGATCGGCGCCCTGGATCCTGGGGAACTGAAACCCGCTGCCACTCCACGTGCCGTCTTCGGATTTTGCGTCGGCAAACCCATCGCCGCTGGTGGCCTCGGTGACCGACTTGCTGTACCAGCCGACCCGCGTGTTGATGTCGGTGTTGTTCATGCCGCAGGCAGCGACATGAATCAGCACCTCGTCGGCTGCGGGTACCGGAACTGGCACGTCGTCGCGCAGAACGAGAACTTCTGGGCCGCCCAGCCCGGTCAGGACTGCGGCGCGCATCGTTCCGGGAATCAAGCGCTGCGCAGGATTTGCCGGACCAGGGGTTCGTAGTGCTCGAGCGGGTTGCTGACGTAGTCGGCATCGAATGCCGTCTGGTCGTACTTGGCACAGAACTCTTCGGTGTGGTCAAAGAACTCACTGTCGCGGAATTTTTCGCGCGCGTCTTTGTCCATCCCGAGGTGGTGCCAGAAGTAATAACCCTGGAACTCGCCGTGGTGCTTGACCATGAAGTGGTTCGCCTCGGAGACGAACGGCTTGACGATGCCAGCGGCGATCGAAGGGTGATTGAACGGGCTGAGCGTGTCACCGATGTCGTGGATCAGGGCGCAGAACACGTACTCGTCGTCCTTGCCGTCTTTCTCGGCTCGTGTCGCAGTCTGGAGGCTGTGCTCCAAACGGTTGATGGGGAAGCCGCCGTAGTCTTCACCGAGTTCGCCCAGCAGGCCGATGACGCGATCAGCGACGAGGCCCTGGGTGACGCTGAGCTGCGGCGCGATAATGGCCCAGTCTTGCGCAGTCGATTCTTCGAAGCTTTTGAACGACGTGCGTTCGTGAGTCTCGGTGGCTTTCGCGGTGTCGGTCATGGTGTGCTCCCTCGGTTGTTCGTTGTGGGCGGTCACACTGTGCCTGGCACAGTGTGACCGCCTTGTCTCACTGTGCGGCTTGGATGGCCTGCCACACGCGCTCGGCGGTGGCGGGCATGTCGATGTGCTTGACGCCGAGATGGCTGACGGCGTCGATAACGGCCGACTGCACGGCTGGCGTGGAACCAATGGTTCCGGACTCGCCGATGCCTTTGACGCCGAGCGGGTTGACGAACGTCGGGGTCTCCATGTGGATGACTTCGAAGCTCGGCAGTTCGGCGGCTGAGATCATGCCGTAGTCGGCGAGGTTCGACGTGATCGGGTTGCCGTCTTCGTCGTAACGCACTTCTTCGAGCAGCGCCTGAGCGGCGCCCTGTGCGATGCCGCCGTGAATCTGCCCGTCGAGCAGTAGCGGGTTGACCACGCGGCCAGCGTCGTCGCAGGCGATTTGGCGCAGGTGCTTGACCTGGCCGGTGCCGATGTCGACTTCGACCACAGCGATGTGAGCGCCGAACGGGAACGTCGGCATGTCGGCGACGAACGTGGTGGTCAGGGTCATCTCGTCGCCCTGCTGCTTGGCAGCGATGGCGACCTCGGACCAGGTCTTGGACACGGCGGGCGTGCCAGCGACATGGAACTTGCCGGACTCGGTGTCGAGCACCACGTCGGCTTCGTCGGCTTCGAGCAGTTGTGCTGCGACCTTCTTGGCCTTCTCAGCGATTTCGGCGCCGGCCTGGCTGACCGCCGCGCCACCCTGTTGGAGCGAGCGCGAGCCCATGGTGCCGCCGCCGACCGGGACACGATCAGTGTCGCCGAAGACCAGCGTCATGTCGTCGATCGGGATGCCGGTCTGCTCGCTGGCGAGCATCGACCATGCGGTGTCATGGCCCTGGCCCTGCGGCGTCGTGCCGGTGTAGATGGTGGCGGTGCCATCGTCGTTGATCTCGATCTTGGCGTCTTCCTGCTTGGGATCGACGCCACCGGTGATTTCGACGTAGACGCAGACGCCGATACCGAGCTGCTTTTCGGCGCCGGACTCGCGGCGGGCGGCCTGCTCGGCGCGGAGGTCGCTGTAACCAGCGGCCTCGATGGCCTTGTCAAGGGCACCTTCGAAGTCACCGACGTCGTAGACCTGTCCAATGGAGGTGGTGTACGGCTCCATGAACTTGGGGATCAGGTTCATGCGACGGACGTCGACAGGGTCCATGCCGATTTCGCCGGCGAACAAGTCCATTGCCCGCTCGATTGCCGCTGTGGCTTCGGGGCGACCAGCACCGCGGTAGGCGGTGATCGGTGTCGTGTTGGTGACGACGGATGTGGTGCGCACCTCGATGTTCGGGATGTCATAGACGGCAGCGGCCATTGGGCGGGTGAAGAACGGGGCGAGGATTGTGCCCATGCCGACGAAGGCACCGCAGTCTTGGATGCCGTGCAGTTGGTAGTGCGTAACGTCGCCCGCTTTGGTGCCGCCCATGGTGACGTACTGCAGCTGTGCGCGGCCGTGGCCGAGCATCATCATTGATTCGCTGCGGGTCTCACGCCAGCGAACTGGGCGATTGAGTTCTTTGGCGAGCGTGCCGAGCAGCATCTCTTCGGGGTAGGCGTCGATCTTGGCGCCGAAGCCACCGCCGACGTCGGGGGTGATGATCCGAAGGTCGCCATCGTCGCAACCGTTGGCAGCGACGAATGCTGCCTTGGCGCCCTGCGCGTGCTGCGAGGAGACCCACTGGGTGAGGCGACCTTCGTGCCACACGGCGGCTGATGCGCGAACTTCGAGCGGGCACGGGGCAACGCGCTGGTTCATGAAGCGGCCGCTGATGACGACTTCGCAGTCTTTGAAGAACTCATCGGTGTCGCTGTTCTCGGGCAAGCCAAGCGCAGTGGTGTCGAACACGGCGTTGCTGCCAGCTGCTTCGTAGATGAGGGTTTCGGAAGCGAGTGCGCCCTCGAGGTCGATGAGCGTCGGGAGGAAGTCGACTTCGGCGAAGATCATCTCGGCAGCATCGGTCGCCTGCTGCAGGGTTTCGGCGACGACCACGGCGATCGGCTCACCGACGTGACGGACCTTGTCGCTGGCGAGCAACGTGCGCGCCGCGGCAGGGTTGAATGGCGAAGGGATTGGCTCGAGGCCGAGCGACTCGGCAGTGTGTACGGCGAGCACGCCGGGCATTCCGATTGCGCCCTCGATGTCGATCGACAGGATCTTGCCGTGGGCAACCGCTGATCGGGCGTAGACAGCCTGGGCCGCACCAACGAGGCGGGGATCGCTGACGTCGTCTGCGTAGATGCCGCCCGTCGTCAGGAACTTCGGATCTTCTTTGCGCTGAACGCGGTTACCAAGAATGCTGCCACCAGCCACGTGAACCCCTGTCGTGGATCGATGGGAACCTCGGTCGTGAGGCTCCCTGTGACGAACAACCTAGTCGGTCGGTGCGGGTGCAGGCCCAGCTGAGCGGGCAGCAAAAATCTCACTGACCACGTTGTACGGCCAGCCGTCAGGGAGGTCGGCGGGCAGCGGAGGCGTGGGGAGTACGGAGGTTCGCTCTTCGCCGATCAGCACGAAACCGATCTCTTCACGAGCGGCCTCTTTGACACCGTCGTCGGTCTTCAACCGATTGACCTCGGCAGCGAGTTGGCCATTGACTCGTTGCAGTTCGTCAAGCTGCGCTTGGCGCTGCACGAGATCAACGTCTTGGTCCTGCCACGTACCAATCGGCAGGACGAACACCGCAGCAGCCAAGGTGCCAACGACGATCAGCACCGCAAGGCCAGCGAAGAGTGCGAACTTGGGTCGTCGTGAGACGCGCTTCTCGATCGGGATCGACCGGGTGATGTCGGCAAGGCGCGACGAGCCGCCTTTGGAGGCAGGTGCTTCGATTTTAGGCCGACGAATCGACGTCGTTTTGGACCTGCTCACCAACCCATCATCTCAGGTTGGGGCCCGATTTCCGCGCCACAAGGAGTGAACGTCTCTCGGCTTGTGACCGGCTCACAGGGGGACGCTCAGACGGGGAGTGGGAACGTCAGGCGGCGAGTCGGTATTCGCCATCGACTACCGCGATATAGACCGCGTCGATTCGGCCGGTGTTGCGGAGTGCAGATTCGACAGCGTTCCTTGCATCGGGGTGGACCGATCGCCGGGGAAGTCGGGCGCGGATGATGTCGGTTCGGGTGCGTTGCCCGGTGGGGCCCATGGCGGTGCCGTTGGCGCGTGTTGTTTCGATGTGGTCGGTGGTGATGCGGGTTCGTTGGAGTTTGGTTCGGTGTTTGTGGCGGTTGTGGCGGGAGCATTCGAGCCCGGCGTTGGCGAGCGAGGTGTGGCTGGGCGACCAGATCTGCCGGCGCGCCCGAGTCGTGAACGGAACCAACCACCGGCGGGTCCCCACCACGATGACGGCTCCGAGCGAGCACCTGACAGCGACGCAGGACGGAGTCCTGCTTGGAGCGCTGAAGCAAAACAGTTGACCCGGCCAGGCCGCCCGGAAACGAACGCCCCATGGGTGAGCCCGAGGCAGTTTCTTTGCGGCGTTGCGTTAGCGGTGGGGCGGTCGCCGACGCGCGGGTTGGCGCGTAGCCGGGCGAGTTCGTTGGCTTTGGCGAGCCCGATGTGGCCGTTTGAGGAGTGCGTTTCAGGCGCCGGCCACGGTGTCGAGGAGTGCTGCGACTTTGATGGTGCTGGCGCCTGGCTGTTTGACCAGTTGAGGTTGGCCCGCAGGAATGCTTTGACTGATCGGTGTCCGTCGTCGTGGAACGGGCCGCGTCGTTCGACTTCGCGTGTGATTGCGGCTTGCTCGGCTGCGAGTCGGCGGGTGTCGAGTTCGTTGGTTCGCAGCCGTTCGATGAGTGCCGGTTCGCCGACTGGAAGGCGGGCGATCAGCCGAAGGCGATGACGCCGATGACGCCGGCCATCACCAGGGCGCTCGCGGCGTATTCGCTACGTTCGTGACGCTCGTGGAGCCAGAACACCGAGATTGCAAAAGCCATCAGCAGCTCGACCTGGCCGAGGGTGCGGACCTTCGTGGCATTCGTGAGGGTGACCGCGGTGGCCCAGCCAGCCGAACCGGCGACGCTGAGGATGCCGACGGGGAGTGCGGCACGCCAGTTGCGGTAGACGGCGACCAGCTCACTCCGATTCGTTGCGGCGAGCTGCGTGCCGTTGAGCATCGTCTGGATGCCGAGCATGACGGTCACCGTGAGCACCGCCCGATGCCAGACTGGTGCGTCGCCGAGTGAGTTCGAGGCTGCTCGGATCCCAACGGCGGCAACGGCAAACCCGGCCGCGGCAAGAACGCCCATGAGTGCCGCCGGGTCTCCGGCGCTGGACAGTGCGGCCCGCAAGCCGCCCCGCGCTGCGAGCCAGGCGACCCCCATCATGCAGATGACCACTGCGACCCAACCCAGTGGGGCAAGTGGTTCGCCCAGCGCGACTGCAGACACGATCGCGACGAGGACGATTTCGGTCTTGGCATAGACCGTGCCGATCGCGAAGTCGCGAAGATCGAACGACTTGAGGAGCGCCAACGTCCCACCGATCTGGGCGATCCCGGCGCCGGCGATGATCGGCCAGAAACGCAGTGGGATGTCGGGAAGCCCCCTCCGACTGATCACGTACGTTGCGACAGCTGCGATGAGCGCGAGCGGAAAGCCGTAGGCGTAGCGGACGTAACCGGCCGCGTTGACGCTGAGGATCGAGCGCAGCTGATGCTGACGCGCCGTGCGCAGAATCTGAAACGTCGCTGCTGCCAGTGTGATCGGGACCCACATATCAACGTCTCAAACTGTGAGACGAATAATCCGACATGTGGACACACTAATGGCCTGTGCTCGTCGGCTTCGATCTGGAAGTCAGGTCGGAGAGACGGGATACCAGGTGTCGTCGTTGACCAGGATGCTGTCGGCCTCGGTGGGGCCCCACGAGCCGCGGAAGTACGGGTGGATAGTCCCGCCGTTGTCAAGCGCTGGCTGCACGATGCGCCATGTGCCCTCGACCACGTCTTGCCGGGCGAAGCGTCGTAGCGAACCTTGCAAGGCATCGCCGAGGAGTCGCTCGTACGCGTCTTGTCGCTCGCCGAGGGCTGCTGCGAAGTCGACATTCACGTCGATCTCTTCGCTGTCCATATTCGGCCCCGGAGTCTTGGCCTGCAGGGCGAAGGTGACACCGTCGTTCTTGCCGAGGCGCAACCGGATCAGGTTGCGCCCAGGTGGCGGCCCGCCGGCCTCGTCAAACAGCATCCGTGGCGGATCGCGTAGTTCGATCACGACCTCGGTTGCGTCCTGTTCGAGTGCCTTGCCGACGCGGACGTACCACGGGACGCCGGCCCATCGCCAGGAATCGATCTCGAGGCGTGCCGCGGCGAACGTTTCGACCTCGGTCCCCTCCGCCACACCTGGCTCATCGCGATAGCCGACGTACTGGCCGCGCACGAGTGCGTTGCAGTCCATCGGCCGCATGGCAGCAAAGACCTTGGCTCTCTCGTCTTGCAGGAAGCCAGCATCAGCACCGACAGGTGGTTCCATCGCGAGGAGCGCGACCACTTGCAGAAGGTGATTCTGGAAGACATCGCGGATCGCGCCGACCGAGTCGTAGAACGAACCGCGGCCCTCGACACCGATCTCCTCGGACATCGTGACCTGCACGCTGCGTACGTAGTTGCGGTTCCAGACCGGCTCCAGCAGCGTGTTGGCGAAGCGAAACACCAGGACGTCTTCGACCGCTTCCTTGCCGAGGTAGTGGTCGATCCGGAAAATGTGGTCTTCGGGGAAGATCGAGTGCAGCGTCTTGTTCAACTCAACAGCGGATGCATAATCGCGTCCGAACGGCTTCTCGACGACGATGCGGCCGCGGTGGTGCAGATCAACCGATGCGAGCTTTTCTGCCACCATCGGGAACAGCGAGGGCGGGATTGCCATGTAGTAGACGGCGACCTCGGACTTGTACTTGTCGAGCGTCGATTTCAGATCGTTCCAGGTCGATTCGTCGGCGTAGTTGCCCTGCACCAGATCGAGCCGGTCGCACAGCGCGTCGACGACCAAGGGGTCGGCATCGTCGACATGATTCTCGATCGATTCGCGGGCATGGGTCCGAAAGTCGTCGGCGCTCCAGTCGCTGCGGGCCACGCCGATGACGGGGACGTCGAGCGAGCCTGAATCTTGCATGTGATACAGCGCCGGGAAGAGCTTGCGCTTGGCGAGGTCGCCGGTGGCGCCGAAGAGGACAAGTGCGTCAGCAGTGGGCTGCTGGGCGTTGATCTGCCCTGTGTCGACGTGAGTGAGGGGCGGCGCTGTGGTTGCTTTGCTCATCGTGTGCTTTCCTTGCTCTCCTTGTGCCCACCGAAGCCGGCGCGCATGGCTGACAGGACCTTGTCGGCGACGTCGCTGCGGCCCCGGCTTGAGAATCGTTGGTAGAGCGCGGCAGAGAGGACTGGCACGGGGACGCCTTCGTCGATTGCCGCGTTGATCGTCCAGCGGCCCTCGCCGGAGTCGCTGACGTGCCCGGAGTACGCGGAGAGTTCGCCGTCGATTTGGTACGCCTCAGCGGTGAGGTCGAGGAGCCACGAGGTGATGACCGAACCGCGGCGCCACACTTCGGTGACCTTCGGGATGTCGATGTCGTACTGGTAGTACTCGGCTGCATCGAGCGGGGCGGTCTCGGCGTCGACTGCGTGATCGATCTTGCCAATGTTCGCTTTGGCGAGCACGTTGATGCCTTCGGCGTAGGCCGCCATCAACCCGTACTCGATGCCGTTGTGGACCATTTTGACGAAGTGGCCAGCGCCGCTTGGACCGCAATGCAGCCAGCCGCGTTCTTCGGGAGCAATCTCGCCGGTGCGACCGGGGGTGCGCTTGGCGCCTTCGACACCGGGGGCAAGTGTGTCGAACACCGATTGGAGTCGGCCGACAGCGGTGTCGTCGCCGCCGATCATCAGGCAGTAGCCGCGCTCGAGGCCGAGGATGCCGCCGCTGGTGCCGACGTCGACGTAGTGGATGTTCTTGTCGGCCAGTTCCGTCGAACGGTCGACGTCGAGGTGGTACCAGGAGTTGCCACCGTCGATGATCGTGTCGTCTTCGTCGAGGAGCGGAACGAGCTGCTCGAGTGTGCCGCCGACGTATGCGGCGGGCACCATGATCCAGATCGAGCGTGGTGCTTCGAGCTTGCTGACGAGCTCTTTGAGCGAGCGGGCCCCGACGGCGCCTTCACCTTCCAATTCGGCGATCGGATCTTCGTTGACGTCGTAGGCCACACAGGTGTGGCCGTCGGCCATCAGACGGCGAACCATGTTGGCCCCCATGCGGCCGAGGCCGATCATGCCGAGTTGTGCGACCTGTTTCGTTTCGCTCATGGTTGATAGGTTGCCACGAAGACTTCCGCATTCGCCGGCCCCCAATCTGAGTCACCCGAAAGTGTCACGAAAGTCTCCCGCTCGCATTCTCGCTGCTACCCGTCTGCGGATCGCCTGCCACTCTCTTTGAGACGAGTCATGTCGCCGTTGCCTGCGAACTGCCTCCACAGTGAATCGAGGGCGGGGATGCTGTTGGCGATCAGGTTGTCGAGGTCGTGGATGTGGCCATCCCTGATTGCACCGTCCGGTTCGATGTCAAGAGCGTCGAGCCGCGTGCCAACCTCGACCCAATGCTCGGCCGACACGCTGTCAACTGCCAGGTCGGCGTGGTCCTCAGGATGGTCGTGGACGTACTGCAGGATCGAGAGTTGAATGCCGCGGTAGGTGGTGGACCCGAACGATGTGTCGACGATGTCGTCGGGCTCGACCTCGGAACCGAGATCTGTCGCGCTGGAGACCACCTGGTTGACGACGGTCTGGGTGACCACGCCGACACCGGTTGCCGACACCCACGAGCCGGCACCGAACCCGATGAGGTCACCGATTCGCTGGCGACGCGCCGTTTCGGCCGCAGCGGCGAGCGCGAGTTCCGCCTGCTCGTCGGTCAGCCCGTCCCGCAGGAGCAGTCCAAGCCGGGCGATTGATTCCACTCCGGTGCGGTCGATGACAGAAGCACCCAGGTCGTTGATCACTCGGTCGGTGTACGCGCCAAGGACGACGCCGATGGTCATCCTCGCGTCCGGGTCGCGCATGACAGTCCCGAACAGATTGGTGACGGCATCGCGATCGCCGAGCACGCCGACCGAATCGCCGCTGTCGATGTGAATGCGGATGACGTCGTCTTCGAGGCCCGCACCGATGCCGTAGGTCAGCGTGTCGACGTAGCCGAACATCGAGTCGGCGACACCCTGAGCCAAGCCGGGATGGAAGCCGTCGTCGAACTTGCCATCGGCCAACGCGGTGAGGTTCTCGAGTACGCCCCAGCCATCGAGCAAACGCGTTGGGTCGGCTTCAACTGCGTCGTAGAGGCCGGTCCTGACGAAGTCGCGAGCAATGGCCCGGTCGAGTGTGGTGGCACCAGCGAGCGCGGCCAGCACAGCGCTGTCGCCGAGGAGGTCGAGTGCCGCGGAGGGGCTGGCCGTCAGAATGTGGGACATCACCGTCTCGATCGCTTCGACGTGCACGCCACTCGACCACTGACCTGATTCGAGGAGGCCGGGCAACGCGGCCTGGCTGAACGCAAGTGGGAAGTTGGCGTGACCGATTGCGATGGCGACGAGGGGGTGCTGATCGATCTCGTTGATGAGGCGAATGGCGAACGACTCGTCGACCGCCACACGCGTCGCGAGTTCGGCCGCAAGGTCGGGGAACTCGTCCGACCAGAACGGCTCGCCGTCCGCGATGCGTTCGGTAATCGACCCCTTGCCATCGCCACGCGTATTGAGGTGGCCTGCGACGTACAGCTCGTGCAGGATGTCGTCGTCGCTCATCGTTGCGAATCGACCCACGGTCGGGGTGGCGTCGCCGAATGTGAGCCACTGGCTGAAGCGCTCGGCGATGTCGGCCAAGCTGATCAGCATCGAAGAACTCCAGGTGACCATCGCGTTGCTTGCACGGATGGCCATGATGAGCGGGAGCCAATGATCTTCGAGGTTGCGGCGGGTGAGGACGACAGCACGGATTGCAGACGCCGCGGCGGGGTCGGAGCTGCGGATCGACATGAGGTCGGCAATGGCCGCTCGAGCATGCAAGTGCAACGCGTCGACGCGCTGCGGGTGATATCCGGTTTCGACGCTCAACTGGCTCTGCCCGGCTGGAGAGCAGCGGCCTGGTCGAGGCGAGCGGCTTGCTGGTCGAAGAGGTATGCCTGCCAGCGCAGACCGTCAACTTCGGCATGGAGCTGGGCTTGATTGTGGCGCAGCAGATTGACGCAGAGCAGTGGGCGCCGGCCGCGCCACGTGTCGTTGCCGGCATGGCGTTCCAGCGACATCGCCATGCTGGACTCGATGCGGCTCGCCAGATGGCGCAACCGTTGCGCCCGGTGCCGCAGTTCGATCGCTTCGTGTCCTGGCATGGCGGCCCCTTTGGCTGTGAGACGGTCCTGACGTGGAACGCCATCGTTGAACCAGTGGGCAGCGATCTCGCCAAAGCGGAAACGGCGACCCGATTCGGGGCCGCAATGGGGGGGGGGGGGGGGGGGGGGGGGGGGGGGGCGTCAGCGCAGGTGCAGCAGGATGCGGGGGTGGGGGAGGTCGGTTGCTTCGCTCATGAACTCGTCGCTGACGATCTCGAACCCGGCGCCGGTGTAAAAGCCGAGGACGGTGGTCCGAGCGTTTGCCCAGACGTGGTCGGCGTCGCGTTCGCGAGCGGTCTCGATGCCCGCCCTGAGCAGGAGTGCGCCGACGCCGACTCCGCGGGTGGCAGGTGATGGGTCGGTTGCCATGCCACGCAATTGCAAGCCGGCAGCACCTGTCACGGTGACATCGGGCGACGGCATTGTCAGCCACGTTGAGATCGCAATGATTGTGTTGCTGTCGTCGCAGACGCCAAGGTGCACGGTGCTCTCGAGCTCGTCGCCAGCCCATTCGACATCGCTCGACGGTGTTGCGTCGCGCAGGACACGTAGCCGCAGGTCGTGTGTGTCAGCAGCGTCGATCGGGACGACGCGGTACTCAGCCATCGATCTGATCCATTCGGACCGACCTCGAAGCGATGACGTCGGCCTCGGCCGGGTCGTGGGTCACGAGGACTGCGGTGATCGAGTGGTCAACGAGGAGTTGTGCCAGTTGTGTCGCGAGGTGGTCGTGGAGTTCTCGATCGAGACCGCTGAGCGGTTCATCGAGCAGGACCACGCTCGGCTCTGTCGCCAACGTACGCGCCAGCGCAACGCGCTTTGCTTCGCCGCCGGACAACTCGGTGACGTTGCGACGTTCGAAGCCAGCGAGACCGACTCGGTCGAGCCACGCCGCCCCACGGTCCTGCCGCTCGACCTTGCCGACCCCGGCGACCCGCAGGCCGTAGGCCACGTTGTCGATTGTCGACATATGTGGAAACAGCTGGTTGTCCTGGAACACCATGCCGACACCGCGCTGATGTGCCGGCAGCGACGTGATGTCGTTCGTGCCGATCCAGACGGTCCCAGAGTCCGGCCGAAGGATCCCGGCGATGACACGCAGCAGCGTGGTCTTGCCGCTGCCGGACGGTCCGAGCAAGGCGACCACCTCGGCGTGGTCGACCCAGAGGGTCGCCTGGCGCAGCACGTCGGTCGTGTCGAAGCGGACGCCGATTTGCTCGACGCGAAGGTGACTCATCGATCGACAGTCTGGCCGCCAGCGCGTCGATGCGCGAGCCCGGTGACATCGTGGAAGCGACTCACGCCGACCACCAAGCTCACGGTTGCCACAGCCAGGATCGTTGCGAGGGCGTAGCCCTGGGCTTGGAGGAGTGATCCCGTTCGACCGAGCAGTTCGTCGATAGCAATCGGCAAGGTCTCGCCGCCGGAGCGAGAGAGGAAGCTCGTTGCTCCGAACTCTCCGAGGGAGATCGCTGCAGCGAGCGCTGCGCCAACGGCAAGTGGCCGCCAGAGGAACGGGACGATCACGTCCCACCAGGCGCGAGTTGGTGATGCGCCGAGCGTTGCTGCGGCGTCCTGCAGCGACGGGTCGACCGACCGGAGAACCCCAACGGTGGTGCGGACAACGAATGGCAGAGCGACGAGGGCATGGCCGACCGGGACGAGCCACCATTCGGCTCGCCAGTCGACCGGCGGCGTGTCGAACGTGATCAACATGCCGAAGCCGATGGTGACAGCGGATGTGCCGATCGGGAGCATGAGGCCGACGTCGAGGAGTCGCCCGCCTCGCCCGGCCGCGGCGATAGCGAGGCTGGCCATGGCGCCGAGCGCAACGGCGAAGCTGGTCGCCCACGCCGCATTCTGGATCGAGTTGACGAGCGCCTCGACGGGGTCGAGCCCGAGCCGGATCCCGGGCCTGACTTCGGCTTTGCCGAGTCTGGTCCAGGCGGCAGTCGACCAACCGGACGAGCTGCGGAACGAGCGGATCGCCATCGCTGCGAGCGGTGCGATGCAGAGGGCGGCCGTTCCGATGGCGACGGACGCCACGAAGCGGCGTTCACCCGTTGACTTGGCCCGGCGCCGGGCTTGTTCTGGTCGGAGGTCGACGGCCCGAGCATGGCGACGCTGGGCTCGAGTCGACCAGCTGACGACGGCGGCCAAGATCGCGAGCTGCAGCACGGAGAGCACCGCAGCGCCGCCGATATCGCCGAGTTGGGTCGCCCGTCGCCAGACCTCGATCTCCAGCGTTCGGGTTCCGGCCGAGCCGAGTATGCGAACCACTCCAAACGATGTGAACGTGAACAGGAAGATGATCGCACCGGCCGCGCTCAGCGACGGCCTGAGCAGCGGGAGGGAGATGTCGACGAAGACGCGCCATCGCGATGCGCCGAGGGTTGCGGCTGCCGATTCCATGTCGGTGGGAAGATGCTCCCAGAACGCCCCGACGGTTCGGACCATCACCGCCAGGTTGAACACGACGTGCGCGGCGATCACCGCCCAGACTGACCGGTCGAGTGAATCGGGGAGCAGCGCCAAAAATGCGGCACCCATCACGACGGTCGGCAGCACAAAAATGGCGGTGAGTAGGCCGACGAGCAGCTGACGGCCGGGAAACTCGAATCGGGCCACAATGTACGCTGGCGCGAGCCCGACCAGCATAGTGATGCCTGTCGACACAACTGCTTGCCACAGGGTGAACCAGGCGACGTCCCACGTGGCGCCCCGGCTGAGCGTGTCGGCGACGGCGTTGCCGTTGATCGCCCGAGCCAGCAATGTTGCGAACGGCCAAAGATAGAAGACAGCAAGCCCCGCGATGGGCCCGACGGCGAGCGCGGCGACCACACGACTGGGGAGTCGATTGACCGGGCGCTGACCGTTGTTCATCGAGGCAAGTTTCCGGTCAGCCGAGGACCAGTGTCGACCACTCGTCGATCCAGTCGGAGCGGTTTTCGTCGATCAGGTCCGGGTCGAGTGTTCGTGATGTTTCGGGGACGACGGCGAAGTCGTTGAACTCCTGAGGGAGCGCAACGGCGCTGTTGGCCGGGTAGACGAACAGGTTCAACGCGAGCTCGGCCTGGAACTGCTCGCTACCGAGGAAGCGAACCAACTCTGCGGCCTCATCGGGATGGTCTGTTCCGGCCAGTACACCGGCGAACTCGATCTGTCGGAAGCAGGTTGACTCGATGACACCGGTGGGCGAATCGTCACGAGGGGGGTCGGCGAAGATCACTTCGGCCGGCGGGCTCGATCCGTAGCTGACGACGAGCGGACGGTCGCCACCGCCGGCCCACGTGAAGCTTCCGTAGTAGGCGTCGGTCCAACCGTCGACGACTTGCACACCGTTGTCCTTCAGTTGCTGCCAGTAGGCCTGCCAGCCATCGGCGCCGAACTCATCGATCGAGGCAAGCAAGAAGGCGAGGCCCGGCGAGGAGGTGGCGGGGTTCTGGACGACGAGAAGGTCGCGGTAGGCCGGGTCGGCGAGGTCTTGCAGCGAAGTCGGGACGGCGAGTTCGTTCTCGACGAAGTAGCCGATGTCGTAGTTGACGCACACATCTCCGAAGTCGACGGGGAGCGCTTCGCCGTTCGGCACGAGTGCGAGGAACTCGGCCGGCACGTTTTCCGGGTCGGCCAGGACGCCCAGCTCGAAGATTCCGTCCTGCAGCGCACGCGAGAGGAAAGTGTTGTCGATGCCCCACATGACGTCACCTTCAGGGTTGCCGACCGTGAGTGCAGCCTTCGAGAGCATCGTACCGGTGTCGCCGGCCACGAGCAGTTCGACGCCGATTGCGGTCTGTTCGGTGAATGCGTCGAGTGCAGCGTTGATCGAGGTGTCGGCCTCTGGGAACGAGTCGTACGTGACGAGCGTGATCGTGATGCGCGGCTCGGCTGGCTGGTCTGTCGCCGGCTCGGTGTCGGACGGTTCCGCGTCGGTCAGATCTGTGGGCGGGGGCGCTGACTCGGTTGCGGGGAGCTCTGTTGCTGTCGGTGCACCAGTTGAGCTGTCGCTGGCACAGGCGGCAGCAGTCAGCCCGAGTAGGAGGGCACTTGCAATGATTGGTCGAGTTCTCATGTGGTGTGGTCCTTCTTGGAGTCGCCGGTGGTCGACGGCTGGTGGGGGTCGGGGTGGGGGTCGGGGTGGGGGGACGACTGGCTGGCGAAGAGATCGAGTGAGGGGTTGGTTGAGAGGTCGAGTGAGGGGTTGGTTGAGGGGGCGGTTGAGGGGGCGGTTGAGGGGGCGGTTGAGGCAGGCACGTCGAAGACGGTCAGTACGCCGGTCGACAGTCGGATGTTGACGGTGCCGTCAGCAACGACTTGGTTGCTGACGCCCCAGCCAACGACCGGGGCGAGTGTTGCGTCGTCAAGCTGCCATCGGACGCCGGTGATCGTGACGCCAGTGCACTTGCCGTGCAGCGCGAGCAGCGAGACGATCGAGTCGGGTGCGAGTTGCAGCGTGGCTTGGCCTGGCCCGTGGAGCACGTCAACATGCTGTGCGCCCCACCACGCATCGATCATCGGTATCGAGGTCAGTTCAGGGAGGCCGAGCGCACCGAGCGCAGCGAACGTGTGGTCGAGCCGGTCGCCGCCGCCGATCATGGTCAGCTGGGTGGGCATCATGTCGGCAACAAACCGAAGTGCAAGTTCGGTGTCGGTGTCGTCCTTGTCGGCGGGGTGGCGCGAGATCGTGGCGTTCTGTTCGGCCCACTCGAGGGCGTCGGCGCTCACCGAATCGAGGTCACCGATGAGCCCTGATGGATGCAGGCCGGCGGCGAGTGCGTGATCGAGTCCGCCGTCGACAGCGATGACGATGGCCTCGTCAGGAATCGAAGCCACGGCGGCGACGGCGAGCGGGGCCGACCCTGTGACAATCACGATGTGTTCGGCGTTGCTCGCTGTGGCCACTCGGTTCCTCCGCCGGCATTATCCGGATCAGGTTCTCGGGTCGATGACAGCGTGTCATCCTCTCAGCCCGCTGTTCCGCGAGCTCCCCGTTTAGTTGTCGACAGAGTACCTAGACGAACGTCTGGACGCACAACGCAATTGACGACAGGCCGAGCATGCCGATGATCGCAAGGTCGAAAACGCGTCCGCTGATTCGGTCGCGCAAGCGCGTGCCGATAGGGATCACTGCGAGCACTGGAATGCATGCGAGCAGTGTGGCGATAATGCGTCCGCCGAGTTCGCCACTGATGATGAGAACGATCAGTTGGGCGGAACCAGCAACCAGGAACAGCAACGTCACCGAAAAAATGTGGGCACCCCGCGGCAAGCGGAAGCTGTGAATCCACGAGCCGACGACGGGCCCGGAGATGCCGATTGCCCCCTGGAATGTGCCAGCGAGCAGGCCGGCGAACGGCGAGAGGCGGCGAGATTGTTCGGGGCTCGTTTGCAGGTCGGGCTTGACGAAGAACGTCGTGATGTAGACGACGATCGCAATGATCAATGCGATCACGAGTGGTTCGTCGGGCACGTTGACGAACAGCAGCGTTCCGATCACCGCGCCGATGCCACCCGTGATGGCGAGCGCAGGCAGATCGCGCGTCTCGCGTACGTGTTCGCGTTCGCCAACAGCAAGCACAGCGTTGGCAAGGAGGTTAGGGAGAGCGATCACCACGACGGCATCTCCGATGTCGACAAACAGTGCAGCGATGGGGATCACGATCACCGGCAGGCCCATGCCGGTCACGGCCTTGGAGATCGATCCGATGATGACTGCGACGAGCACGATGGTCAACTCGACGCCCGTCACTGCATCAGTCAACCGCCGATTGGCCCGGGTTCGCGTCGGGCTCGCACGCGCAGAGTTAGTTGCAGCCTCACGAAAACGGCTTGGCCGCAATCAGAGATGAATTAGGCGACGGCGCCGAGCGTGATCTCGATCATGGCGCTCAGCGTTTCCTGGCGCTCTTCGGCAGTCAGGTCGGCGCCCGTGAGGAGGTCGTCGCTCACGGTGCACACGCCCAGTGCTTTTGCGCCACGTTCGTGGGCCACGCCGTAGAGGCCAGCAACTTCCATCTCGACGGCGAGCACACCCATTCGCGCGAGCGGCGCAGCCATGTCGGCGAGTGGGATGTTCGTCGGTCCGTAGAACAGATCCGACGTCATCACGTTGCCGACATGCACGTTGCGACCCTGTGCTTCAGCAGCTTCGACGACCGAGCGAGCGAGGCCAAAGTCGGCGGTCGCAGCAAAGTCGTTGCCCTCGAATCGAGCGCGGTTCACCCCAGAGTCGGTGCACGCGCCGATCGCGATGATGACGTCGTTGACCGTGATGTGGGGCTGAATCGAGCCGCAGCTCCCCACGCGGATCAGCTTCTCGACGCCGTAGACGTCGATCAGCTCTGAGGCGTAGATCGAGATCGACGGAACACCCATGCCCGTGCCCATCACAGAGACCGGCTTCCCCTTGAACGTGCCGGTGTAGCCGAGCATCCCGCGCACGGCAGTGACTTCGACGGCGTCGTCGAGGAAGTTGGTCGCGATCCACTTGGCGCGCAGCGGGTCGCCCGGCAACAGGATCGTGTCGGCGAAGGCGTCGGAGTCGGCGGAGATGTGCGGGGTGGCCATGTACACCGACTCTAGTGAGGTCGATGATGTGGCCTTCACGTGTTGACGTGCATCGTGAACGCGTGTGACCGATTCGTGGCTATGTCCGGTGCATTGGTGGAGACCGATACATTACTTTGACGGATTCGCGGAGTCAGGCAACTGCCCAAAACGCAGATCCCTGGGGAGCGGTTCCTTGCCGTTGCCCTTCTGAGCGCCGATTCCTTCGGAGGTACTATGCGCAATCAACGTAAAACCATGGTGGCAGCAGTTGCCGCCCTCTCCCTCGTCGTCGCAGCATGCGGCAGCGATGGCGGCAGCAGCGACGCGACTGACTCGACCGAGGCTCCTGCCGCGACCGAAGCTCCTGCCGCGACCGAAGCTCCTGCCGAGGCTGGCTTCAACGTCGGTCTGACCTACGACATTGGTGGCCGCGGCGACCAGTCGTTCAACGACTCCGCAGCAGCTGGCCTCGATAACGCCAAAGCTGCACTCGGTGTGACCGGCTCGGAAGCTGAGCCCAACGCTGACGGTTCCGACCGTGCACAGCTCCTCCAGCTCCAGGCCGATCAGTCCGACCTCGTGATCGCTGTCGGCTTCCTCTTCGCCGGTGACGTCGCCGCTGTTGCGGCCGAGAACCCGGACACCAACTTCGCCGTCATCGACGATGCCATGCTCGACTTCGACAATGGCGCAGTGCCGCTCGGCGACAACATCGCTGGTCTCACATTCGCTGAAGAGCAGGGTTCGTTCCTCGTGGGTGCCGCAGCGGCGCTGAAGAGCGAGACGGGCATCATCGGCTTCATCGGCGGCGTCGGTGGCTTCGGTCTCATCGAGAAGTTCGAAGCCGGCTACACCGCTGGCGCTCAGGCTGTCAACCCCGACATCACGGTGATCCCGCAGTACATCACACAGGCTCCTGACTTCGACGGCTTCTTCGCCGCCGACCGTGCGCAGGAAATCGCCCTCAACATGTACAGCCAGGGCGCCGACATCGTCTACCACGCAGCTGGTGGTTCGGGTGCTGGTCTGTTCGAAGCCGCCAAGAGCCAGTCCGAGAGCTCCGGCTCCCAGGTCTGGGCCATCGGCGTCGACTCCGACCAGTACAACACTGCCGGTGCTGACTTCGCTCCCTACATCTTGACCTCGATGCTCAAGCGTGTCGACGTTGCGGTCCTCGAGATCACCACAGCACAGGCTGAGGGCACGTTCGCCGCTGGCAACACTGTCTATGACCTCTCGGCCGATGGCGTTGGCTACTCAACCTCGGGTGGCTACCTCGACGACATCGTCGATCAGCTTGAGGCCTTCAAGGCACAGATCATCGCCGGCGACATTGTCGTTCCGACCGCTCCGGCCTGAGTAACTGACTTCAACTGAATGAACATCTTCACGGTCTGAACAGACGGTGAAGAGCGAGAGCGGGATCGGACTCAGTCCGATCCCGCTCTTTGCGTCTGGGGCCGAGTTCTCAGAGTTTTAGATGACACACGGTGGCGCGGCTAGGTTCCACAGCGTTGTGTTCTGCGAGTTGACTGGCGAAGGAGAGACGTGTGTCGGTACCGGCGATCGAATTGATTGGCATCACAAAGCGCTTTCCTGGCGTCATTGCAAATGACAACATCAACCTCTCTGTCGAGCAGGGTGAAGTCCATGCGATCTGCGGCGAGAACGGTGCAGGCAAGTCGACGCTGATGAAGATCCTGTACGGCATGCAGCGTGCCGACGAGGGAGAAATGCGCGTCGCCGGCACGACGGTCGAATTCTCGTCGCCCACCGATGCGATCGCGCAAGGCATCGGCATGGTGCACCAGCACTTCATGCTCGCCGACAACCTGTCGGTGCTTGAGAACGTGATCCTCGGTTCCGAGCCGGTGAAGCGCGGCGGTCGTATTGACTTTGCTGCCGCCGAGCAGCACATTGCCGAAGTCGGCCGCTCGTACGGGCTCGATGTCGACCCCAATGACCTGGTCGAGACACTCGAAGTCGGCGAGCAGCAGCGTGTCGAGATCATCAAAGTGCTGTATCGCGGCGCAAAGATCCTGATCCTCGATGAGCCGACCGCTGTGCTCGTGCCACAGGAGGTCGAGGAGTTGTTCAACAACTTGCGCGAGCTGAAGCGTGATGGTGCGACAATTATCTTCATCGACCACAAGCTGCAAGAAGTGCTCGAGATCGCCGACCGAATCACCGTGATCCGTCGCGGCAAAACAATTGGCACTGTCAACGCCGCTGATGTCACCGCGGCCGACCTCGCCGAGCTGATGGTCGGCAGCGAACTGCCGAGCCCCGCAACGTCTGAGTCGACCGTGACCGACGAAGTGGCGCTCGACGTCCGTGGCCTCACGGTCAACGGGCCCGATGGCCGTCCGGTCGTCGATAGTGTCAGCCTCCGGGTGCACAAAGGCGAGATCGTCGGCATCGCTGGTATCGAAGGCAACGGACAGACTGAACTCGTCGACGCAATCGTCGGCACCGCCGAGGTCGACGGCGGCACGATCTCGCTCCTCGGCACAGACATCACGAGGGCGTCGGTCCGTGACCGGCGCGAGGCTGGGCTCGGCTACGTGCCCCAGGATCGACATCGAGAGGGTCTACTCCTCGATTCGTCGCTTTGGGAGAACGCCGCGCTCGGACACCAAACTCGTGCGCCGTTCGTGAAGGGTTTCTGGATCGACCGCAAGGGTGCTCGTGCGAGGACCGAGGAGATTCGAAGTGAATTCGACGTCCGCTCGCCGAACGTCGACGTGTCCGCTCGGGCGCTGTCGGGCGGCAACCAGCAGAAGCTGATCATCGGCAGAGAGATGACTGCCGAACCAGATGTGCTGATCGCTGCGCATCCGACTCGCGGTATCGATGTCGGCGCGCAGGCAGAGGTGTGGAATGACATCCGCGAGGCTCGTGGCAACGGTTTGGCCACTCTGCTCATCTCTGCTGATCTTGACGAGTTGATCGGTCTCAGCGACACGATCGTCGTGATGTTCCACGGCAAGTTGGTCGCCACGCTCGACCCGGCCGACATTACGCCACGGCTGCTCGGGGGCTACATGACCGGTGCGACGCTCGACACTGCTGCATCTGACGGCCACTCTGGTTCGGTCAATGAAGGGGCAGACGCATGAACTCATCGCTGCTCCGTCGTCTCGGCTTGTCGCTTGCCGCGCCAGCGCTGGCCGCAGCGTTCGCGCTGCTCGTCTCGTCGTTGGTGCTCACCCTGTCGGGAAGCAGCTGGCTCGATACCTATTCAGAGATGATCTCCACGGCCTCGAAGCTTGAGTCGATGGTCGACATCTTGAACCGCGCAACACCGCTGTTCATCGCTGGTGTTGCGGTGGCAATCGGGTTCAAGATGAATCTTTTCAACATTGGCGTCGAGGGGCAATACATCCTTGCCTCGTTTATGGCTGCCTGGGTCGGCTCGCAGTTCAACCTGTGGGGCCCCATCCACGTTGCGTTGATCCTGTTTGTTGCCGTCACCGTTGGCGGTCTTTGGGCCGGCCTTGCTGGCCTTCTCAAGGTCACCCGAGGCGTCAACGAAGTGATCTCCACGATCATGTTGAACTTCATCGCAACCGGCGGCATTATCGCCGCGTTGCTGCCGCGCGCGATCGACGATCCGACCGACGCAAACCAGGGCACACCGTTGATCGCTGAGTCGGGTTGGATGCCCGACCTCAACGGACTGTTGGAGATCTTCACCCGTGAGATCCTCAAGGGTCGCCAGCTCGGAGGGATGTTCGTGATCGCCATCCTGCTGGGAATCGGCTACTACGTCGTCGTCAACCGCACCCGGTTCGGATTCGACTTGCGAGCGAGCGGCATGAACCCGTTCGCTGCTCGGGCCGGAGGCGTCCCGCCAAAAAAAATGGTGCTCATCGCAATGACGGCATCAGGCGCGATGGCGGGCCTGATCGGGATGACCGAGATCCTCTCGGTGAATCACAGCTACGACCAGGGGTTCGTGAAGGGGCTCGGTTTTGCTGGCATCGCTGTTGCGCTGCTCGGTCGGAACTCGGCACCTGGCATGGCGGTTGCCGCGTTGCTCTTCGCCTTTCTCGACACCAGCTCGGCGCCGCTCCAGGTCACTGGGACGGCAAGTCCTGAGATCGTGGTCATCATGCAGGCCACCATCTTGTTGGCAGCGGTGATCGCCTATGAGGTGGTGAACCGCGTCAAACAGTCCGATGAGGTCAGACGGGCGGCACTGGCCACCGAATCAGTCGCACCGACTGACGCAATGAGCGGACCGGATGCAATGAGCGGACCGGATGCAATGAGCGGACCGGATGCAATGAGCGGACCGGATGCAATGAGCGGAGAGGTGACGGCAAGACCGACACACTGCACGGCACGTCGAAACTTCCCGTGCCGACCACATCGGTCGCCGAGCATTGG
>Ga0105051_10000028_pt1 | contig 151214 bp, 142 predicted proteins | sample FRY02_FD_78383 | JGI IMG/M metagenome (GOLD analysis project Ga0105051, IMG submission 78383) | Freshwater microbial communities from Lake Fryxell liftoff mats and glacier meltwater in Antarctica - FRY-02 (megahit assembly) | ecosystem: Environmental > Aquatic > Freshwater > Ice > Glacier... | reverse complement strand
TGATGGCTTCTTTTGGCAACAGTATAGGATCGGTAATTTTCTTTTCAATTTGATACATGATTGACGGGCGTATATACCCACTCTCTATGTGCGCATGTATGAATTCTAAACTTATAAATTTTTTATCTATTGCCTCATAAGGTGATACCAAATAGCTTTGATCACAGGAGGGAAACACAGCTGGTGTGGGTGTTGCAACGACTGTGGAATCAGATAATTTATACGTAGTGATATCACTTACCCACACAGAATCACTTAGCTTGATCAGCGGGCGCCATCTTTTGACTTTCCTGTTATACAGATGAGCGGAGAGTTTTGTATATAAAGGATATCCGTTACGCCACATCCACAGGACGATCCAACGCACAACAGCGTATCGCTTCAAATAGCGTCTATAGTTCCTGCGCACCCATGGATTGCAAAATAAAGTAACAATGTCATGCAACTCGGTTTGAACAGGCTCAATCTTCCTGACGTTTGGGGCTGTTTGAATAGGTTCAATCATGCGATCTTCACCGCTTGGCGGCGCCCATACGGGCGCGGTGGCATGTTTATCCATTGGACTTTCCAGCCAAATAACGCTCAACAACATCCTCTGGCGGTCCATCTGCGACCACTTTGCCGTGATCCATCCAGATAACACGGTTACACAACAACTTTACCAACTTGTGATCATGTGAAACCAAGATCATGATGTTGGCTTTGTCGATCAAGTCGTGCATTCTTTTCTTTGCTTTTGTCATAAAGGCTGCATCACCACCAGCGAAGACTTCGTCAAGAACCAGTATATCTGGGTGCATTGCCGTGGCGAGAGAAAATGCAAGGCGCATATACATGCCAGTGGAGTAATATTTGACGGGGGTGTCTATGAATTCTTCCAGTTCGGAAAAAGCGATGACTTCTGGCTCGATTTCGAGGAGTTGCTGCTTGGTGTAACCTAGAATGGCACCATTTAAGTAGATGTTCTCTCTTCCAGTAAATTCAGGGTGAAAGCCTGCTCCAATTTCAAGCAGTGGCGCTAGACGTCCTTCTATAGAAACACGCCCAGCAGACGGCGTATAAACCCGACACAACCCTTTAAGTAGCGTACTCTTTCCCGCGCCATTATGACCAATGATACCAACTCTATCACCCGCTTTAACCTCAAAAGAAACATCTTTAACGGCCCAGAAGTCTGAATGGGAAGCCTGATGTTTGCGCTTTATTAGATTAGCAAACCAATCTTTGAGGGATGGCGACTTGTCATGGTAAATGCGAAACTTAATCGATAGATTTTCAACTTGTATATGCGACATTTTTAATTACAGCCTAAAAACAATTTTTTGCTCTTGTTTTATAAAAAACACCAAGCCGATAATTAGAGAGGTAAAACCCATAATGGTGGCGCTTATTATAATTGAAGGGTCAGGCATCGTTGCCAAGTCTAGCGGCGCACGAAATAGTTCAATATAAGCTGCAATGGGATTTATTTTTACTATCCAAGCCACCTTGCCTGCTAAAGCGCTACTTTTATAAAGCACTGGCGATAAGAAAAACAAAGCTTGCATTGCAACGCCTATCACATACTGAAGATCTCTAAAGAAAACTGTTGATACTGAAATGACAAGTGCTATTCCAAATGAAAAAAGAAATAGCAAAATAAAGGCAACTGGAATAAAAAGCAAAGCCCAGGAAACTTGCCCACCAACCACTAAGATGATAATGAGCAATGCCACAAAAGAAAGCAGACTATCAATCAGAACACTAAAGCAAATACTTAAGGGAAAAAGTAGCTTTGGTAGATATATTTTTTTTATAAGCCCCTCGTTACTAATAAACGACGTTGCAGACTGAGTGACCATCGAGCTGAAACAGTTCCAAGGAATCATTCCTGCAAATAAAAAAATAGCAAATGTCTTGAGGTCAACTTTAAACAGAGCTGAAAAAACCACCGCTGTGACAGACATCATGAGAATTGGGTTTAACAGTGTCCACAGATAACCAAATACTGTACGACGATAACGCAATATCAGCTGCTGACGAACGAGCTGCTGCAAAGAGTAATGATAAGTTTTTATCTCGTATAGGTATTTAAAAAGATTATTGGCTATAGTCAATCTCTAGTACTCTCAACAATGAACATGGTTTATATAAATACATTTAGTATGAAGTATTGTTGGTGATATTGTACCACACTCAGGTAGGTAAAATGCCCTAGACTTAGCCAAGCTGAGGGTGTCCCTATCTTTGTGTAACTGATCGAGCACTAAGAAACGGTGTTCTTCATTAGTCACGACTAAAGTATCACCGATCGTAATATCAGGCGCGCCTAGGCCAATTAAACGACTCACCGCCTGTTGGAATAAACTGGTGGTGCCAGATAGCACTAAGAACTGCTTCGGGAATCCAGTACGAGACAGTGGCCACAAACGTGTACCAGAACCGCCACAGAGTATAACCGGCGTGATGTTGAGGGGATTTTTCATTAAAGTTCAAGCACGCTAATGCCCGATCCTAACACTACTAGTCCGACTCCAATTAGTCATGATGCGACAGCCCCTAGCGCAACGGCCGCATCCTCAAATGCGGCAAGCGCCGTTTCAAATGCCACCGGCTCCCCGTAGACAAGATCCTTCAAGAAATCGTCGTAATGCAACCTAAACATAGGATCCGTTTTGATCGCTCCCAGCGCCTCGCTCATCTCCACGAGTGGATTGATTACAAACTCAGGATGCTGACGACTAAATTGTGCTGCATCTTCGACCACCAACTGGCTAAATAACGCCGGCGGCACCATTGAAATAATGCCAGGGTGGGCATGCATGATTGCGTGGACATCAAACAAATGTCGAACTAGCCTAGGATCAAAGCCTGCCGAGGAATTGCGCACCCGCATCTGGGCCGTTCTTCGCAGTAGCGACAACACTTTCTCAGCGAGCGTCTCCTCAATACTGACGCAGGTCATCTCAAATGCTTGACTTGGCAAGCTTGCCGAGACTTCAAGCATCGACGTAATGGCTAATCTCTGCGTAGGTGTGATCATCGGGCGGGCACTGAACTCCACTTGGATTTCTGATCTCAAACTCACCACCCTTGGAAACGCACTCTGAAACTGCAGCGCTAAGGAAAAGTAATTGTTTTCATCTCTTGCCGTTACGCCGTCATCGGGGACATGAAACCCCATGCCCACAAAATGTTTGGTCAAATCATGCTTTAGTTGCCTGAGTTGACGGCTTCTTGCACTCCGGCTGACTTCTTCAGAAAGCCGGACCTTGAAATCTAAGTCTTCAGACATTCGCTCTATTAGGCTATGTGCTTTGGATAGGCAAGTACCCCCACAAAACACAATATCCATTTCAGCGATACTGATGCCAGCCAACTCCCGCAACACTTCGGTGACCAGAAAGTCCTTTTCAATAACCCCAGCAGGGAGCTTATTCAACCCTTCTGCAACGACCGCATTGATCAGTTGCCGATTGGTCTCAGTAATTGTTTTCATAGACCACCGAACGGTTACCCACCTCTAATTTTCGTGAGATGCGTCGATCTCCAGTATTAAACGTGGCACTCATTGGGATCTGATTTGTGTTCCCAGTAGCGTAGTCATTCAACGCCTTACCTAAATTGATATTTACACCAAGTCGCTGCATGGCTTCCCAAGTCAATGCCTCGATAGGCTGCCTAGGTATTGGTTTGCCACTCAAGGGACTGGGTTGGGCCTTAGCGTAAGTGCCGTAACCTAGGCGAATAAGCTTGCCAGCGGAAACCACCATTTTAAGCGCTCGACTGACTTGGCTTGCACTGCCCATGCGATCAAAGTCCGCGCGCAACAATACCTCACCTTTTCTTAAGGCGATTGACCTAATCATTCGATCTTTAATGCACAGTTTTTTCATCTGGATTTTGCAACCTATAATAACTAGCTACACTATACACATTAAACTTAAATTTGTCTATATAAAACAGATAGATGTACACTCAAAAAATGCGCACGCTAATGCCCGTTATCAGATCTTAGTTTCAAGTCTTCAGCATAAGACTTATCAATGTCCAACTCTTGCTTCAAGACATTAATTTCATCCTGCAACGCCTCATACTCTTCTAATTTTCGGCCAAGAAAGTCAATCGTCATCAAGGATTTTGTTTTGATGCCTTCAGGGGTCAAGAGATAGATATAGCCAATCTTATGCTCTGAGGCAAAAACGCCAATAATGGCATCTTTGTCGCTTTGCTGAATTTGATCAACTGCCCACGCAATGGCAGGTAACGTATTTCTGGCGCAAGGCTCGAATAGTACATTAGAGATAGCCTCGGGCGCTACTTCAGCCAACTGCCCTTTTACTTCAAATTTATGATCTTCATGCGTGACGGTGTATAAGTTTTCAGCAGGCACATGCGCCAATAAGCGCTTTGCCGTTTGTTGCAGCAAGGTTTCTTTGCCGTTAAGTGCTAATAGTTGCTTGGGGCGCAATGTACGCGACAATGGCCACAAACGTGTACCAGAACCGCCGCATAGAATTAATGCATAATGATTGCTCACGATTGATTAACCTCGGCATCAAGTAGATTTTTTGCTTCTGCACGCAGCGTTTCAATTTCCGCTTCTAACGATGCATATTCTTGCAATTTAGCTGTCAGAAAGCGCTCAGTAATGGCTGATTTTTGTTTTACGCCGCTTGGGGTAAGTAGATACATATAGGCTAATTTATTTTTGCTATTTTTAAAATTAGATGCTTTGAGTAAACCAACATCAATCAATGCTTTTAAACAATAGTTTGCACGACCCAAACTAACGCCAAGTTCGCGCGCTAATTCACGCTGACTAATCTCAGGATTTTTTTCTAATGCTTTTAAAATTTTGTAGCGGTATTCGTCAGTAAGCATGCTGAAAAAATTTACCGTTCAATGAATGAACATAGTTTATCAAGAGGCGATTGTTTATTGCAAGCTTTTTGAGTAAATAATAGTTCTACTGGATTGCTTTGCTTTGCTCACAAAGACATGACTCGTCACTGCGGGCGTAGCGCGGTAATCTAGTATGTTGAAGAATAGACTGGGTTGCTTCGTTATTGCATTGCTCGCAAAGACGGTCAGTGACTAGTTGAAATGATTAGTTGCTAATCCAATCTAGCAGGTTAAGTTCTTTTACACGGCTAAACTCTTTGGTGTTGTTTGTGACTAGCGTGACATTCAAACTTAAGGCATGTGCTGCAATCATGGTATCTAGTGGGCCAATTGGAATACCCTTCTTTTCTAATGTGGCACGAAGCACACCATAATATTGTGTAGCTGGCTCATCAAAATCGGCCACGATTAAAGGCAGGATAAACTCTTCTAGCGCCGCTTGATTTTTTTTAGCAAATTGACTTTTAGCAACACCATAGCTTAATTCTGCAAGCGTTACTGATGAAATACAAATATCACCAATTTGATACTGGCTAAACCTCTGATCAATACCCTTAGGCTTTTGTTTGATAATGGCAATACAAATATTGGTATCCAACATCAACTTCATGCAAACAAATCCTCTCTCGCTTGTTGCGCTGGTTGATTGCGATTTGTCATAAAATCTTCACTGAACTTATCTAAGCTTCCCATCAGCACATCCCAAGAGTGATTAGCAGGCATCAACACTACGGCATTACCTAAACGTTTGATGATGACTTCATCACCTTCAAATCGAAAGTCTTTTGGTAAACGCACCGCTTGACTTTGTCCATTCTGAAATAATTTAGCTCTTTTCATCATAGCCTCCAAAATAATATATATTATAAGTATATATTTAATGTACTGGGTGTCAAGTTAATCCAAGGCTAACAGGAGCTTTTCTGACAGCCAGTAAGGTGGGCTTGCTAGTAATATGCCTAGCGGATGTGTATGTATTGTATTACATGTATTTAATGTGATGCACTCATTACAGATTATTCATAAAGGTGTTTCTATCATGACTGTATCAATTAGACTGGATCCAGAAATAGAACTGAGGTTAGACCAACTGGCAGCACAAACAGGTCGTGCCAAGTCTTATTACCTGCGTGAGCTAATTGAGGGCGGCCTAGATGACCTCGAGGACTTTTATTTAGCCGACGCCACAATGGAGCGCGTTCGCAAGGGCCAAGAGAAGATCGTCAGCAACGCACAGGTGAGAAAAGAACTTGACCTGGATCGTTAACTATACCCAGTCAGCCTTACGCCAACTTAAAAACCTAGATAAGTCGACCGCACTTCGAGTTGTCGACTATATGGACGAGCACGTCGCTAAAGCAGGCGATCCGAGGGCTCATGGCAAGAGCTTGATAGGCCCAAAACTGGGCGCCTATTGGCGTTATCGTGAGGGCGATATCAGGATAATCTGCAACATTCAGGACGGCGAGATGTGCGTCCTGATCATCGGGATCGGCAACCGCCGTGAAGTTTATCGTTAGCCATTAACACTCAACTTTAGGCAACTTATCGCCAGCAGAGTACGAATAAAAGTATCAATACAAAACCTTAGCAAGGGTGGCAGATTACTCGACCATTGCACCTGTGACACAATTACTTTGTTATTGAATGTTTTTTTGCATGTTGGAAAGATAGTTTATTTTGGTTTTTGCCGTGCTTAATGACTGAAAAGCTAGATTGCTTGGCGCTGCTCGCGATAGCGTTACGGGGCGCTACAGCTTATAAGCCATCATCATTTTTAATGCCAGTAAACATTGGCAATGTCGCCTAACTGGCTTTTGGTTGGGCGCACTGCACCACGTTCTCTTAACGCGTGTTCGGCCGTTTTGGTGGCTTTTACTAAGTAACAGCAACATACCCAACCAAGACAGCCTGCACGGCTTGTCTATCAATGGCGGATAAATGCCCAATTGTTTTGACCACCAAGTGTTGATCGAGAGTAAATAATTTCAAACGAAAATGGCAGGCGACTGTTAGGCCTGCTGTTTGCCAGCCGGATAGTAAAACATCACTTGGCCAAGCGTTATCGCTAGCCGTGGTGATCATAGCCAAAATAAGTTGAGAATGTTGCGCATTAAATTGCGCATTAGAAATGACTAATGCTGGGCGACGTTTTGTTGCATCACGATCAGTAAATGGGAATGGAACGGCGACCACATCAAATGCATTATAGGTCACGCCACGCCTCTTCGTCCTGAGGCGAACTCCATTCAGACATGGTCGCCTGCAACGCCGACAACTCTTGGTCGACGCTCATATCAATACGCTTAATGATAATCCGGTTGTTGCTATCTAAATCAAAGGCCAGCATATCACCCTCACGAATGTGAGCAGCCTCTCTGATACGCTTGGGAATAGTGGCCTGTCCTTTGGCTGTAACGCGTGCAAGATCCATCATGTTCTCCATTAATGACTACAAGTAGTAATTTACTACATTTACAACTTCAAAACAAGTATCAGCACATCAGCAATCAAGTTTATCGTTAAGCCTGAATTTATTTCAATCGCCAAATAAAAGGGTGCTCATCAAGTCGAATAAACAGGTATCGCGGGGAAAGCGGCTCTTGGACAAAGGTTTTTTATGTCTGATGTTTTTTTCTCACTTAACCAGCGGGAGGTGCGCGTCAAAACCCTGCGCAATTAAATTTTGTAAGGCAATTTTTTCTTGTCTAGGTTTTGTGTGAATCACGTACCACTTTTGCAACTCCATCCCCTGAGTTAAGTTTCTGGATAACCAGAATTTAATGGTTTAGAAATTAACTTTATAAGCCATCATAATTTTTAATGCCAGTAAACTTGGCAATGTCGCGTAATTGGCGTTTGGTTGGGCGCCCAGCACCACGTTCTCTTAACGCGTGTTCTGCCGTTTTGGTGGCTTTTAAATGGTCGCGCTTGGTTTTGCTTTCTTTGGTTTCTTTATACAGAAAAGCAGCATCTGTTGCACTGCGTCGTGCGTTGGATAATCCTGTTACCTCTATTGCCATTTCCATGTCTTTGGTGGTGATTTGTATTTGCATGCCAAGCTGCACTTCTTTTGCGGGTTTAATGCGATCACCATTCACGCGCACTTTGCCGCCACTGACGGCATCGGCGGCAAGGCTACGCGTTTTAAAAAATCGTGCTGCCCATAGCCATTTATCTAATCGACATTTATCATCAAAGTTAGTTACCATAGTTGACCTTTACCTACTTACACAGACTAGACTGCCGCGCTTCGCTCTCGGCAACGATCGTTTTTACTGACTGTTATGTTTCGTTTGTGGTTGATTAGTTTCTAGGGTTTTGCGATATTCGGCCAACACGGCTTGCGCATGCCCCATGACCGTATTAGGCGCATAGCTGCCGCTGGCATCTTTTTCGCCAGCATCTACGTTGACCAGATGTTGAATGCCTTCTAGCACATGATCAATCGTAATAATTTGAAATTGACCTTCTTTCACCGCTTGCACCACTTCATCATCTAGCAACAAATGGCGTTGGTTACGTTTTGGAATAATGACGCCTTGTTTGCCATCTAAACCCAGCGCTTTACACACCCTAAAATAACCTTCAATTTTCTCATTCACACCACCAATTGGCATCACTTCACCGAATTGGTTTAACGCGCCAGTGATTGCAATGCCTTGCTGAATGGGTAAGTTTGCCATGGCAGACAACAAGGCAAACAGCTCTGCACATGAGGCAGAATCACCTTCTACGCCGTTATATTCCTGCTCAAAAACGAGCGATGCATTTAAGCTTAAGGGCGCAAGATGGGAAAAACTTGCGCTGAGCCAGTTTTGTAAAATAAAGATGCCTTTATCGTGATTAGGCCCGCTCATATTCACTTCGCGGTCGATATTGATCAGACCTTTCTGACCCGGATAACAACGCGCAGTAATGCGAATTGGTGAACCAAAACTGGCATCGCCAAGCTCAATATGGGTTAAACCATTAATCTGGCCGACCACTTCGCCATGCACTTGAATGAGTAACTCATTATCAATAATCGATTCACGAATCTGCGTTTCAAAGTATTGATGGCGTTGATTTCGCGCATTAATTGCTGTTTGCACATGCGTCGCTGTAACCACATCTACATCGCCAGCATAAGAGGCACTCTCTAGCATCAGACGCTCTAAAAAGGCAAAGTTGGTGCTAATACGCGCTTGATCTTCTTCTAATCGCTGTAGCGCGCCTATCATGGATGCAACCGCTTCTGCGCTAAAGTGTGGGCATTGATGTTGTACACATTTTTGCGCGACATATCCCGCAACCGCGGCATAATTTTCTGCATTGGCATTAATGCTATCGGCAAACTCTACTTTTATCGGGAAGTGATCGAAAAAATCTGGATTCTCTTCTAATAAACTATAAAAATCTTCGCGCATGGCAACCAATACTAACTTAACGCGCAAAGGAATTAAGGTATTCGCCATGACATAACCTGCGCTTTGCCCACTCCCCGCCGCATCTTCAAATTGCAGTGTGCCGTTGCGCAAAAATCGATAAAGTTTTTCGATCATTTGCGCGCCATTTTGTTCATCGTTCAAAATATCGCGTAATTGCACTAATAACATGCCGCCATCAGCTTTATGCAACTTACCAGCGCGCAGTCGCATAAATTCATGCGTTTGCTCTGAGCTAGTTTCTAAGCTGCCAAATAATGATTGATAGCTAGGGTCATTGTCGTAAATGACGGGCTGTAAAAAACCGTCCTGTGCGGCCGCGCTATTATCAACCAATACATTCACTTTAAAACGATTTAAAAAACCATCGCCCATCAATGCTTCTAAAGTCCCCTCTAAATCGTTATTGACTGGGGTTGGATAGATTTTCAAAAAGGTTAAAACATCTTTTTTAACTAATTCGATATAGTGGGTTAAGCATTCATTCTCTTTGGCCAAATGGTCCAACGCTTGCGCTGCATCGGCTAGCCATGGTTCCGCTTTCTCTAAAGCTTCTTTTTTATCTTTAATCACAATCAGAGTGGGCAATTCCGCCATAAACGCACGGGAAAACGCATCCATTTGGGCTGATAATTTTACGCCTAGGCCAACGGGTAATTTGATTAAAAATGGCTGATTAGTTTGACTAAAATGATAGACAGCGACCAAATCATTCAAATGACCGCCCGTCTCTTTTGCCACTTGTTGCATCGCGCTTTGCATTAAAGATGTTCGGCCGCTGCCATGCTGACCCAACACCAAGGTATTAAAGCCTGCTTGCCGCATACGTAAACCAAACATCGCTGCTTTTTTAGCCTCTGCTTGTGCTATCCAGCCATGCACATGTGGTTGATTTTCTTGTAGATTAATCAACTCTTTCGTCGTTTTAAACGTCAAATCATGTAAAGGCACACTCGCATTGAGTGCTCGTTCATTTAAAATTTGCATACTTTCCTATTGCCTACTCATGATTGTTTCCAGCGTGATTGTGCTTCATCATCGCTCACTTTTGCTGCTATCCAACGTTCGCCATCAGGTGTTGCTTCTTTTTTCCAAAAAGGCGCTTGCGTCTTTAAATAGTCCATGATGAATTCACACGCTTTAAAAGCCTCGCCTCTGTGCGCACTTGTGACTGCGACCAACACAATTTGATCCAACGGTTGCAATGTGCCTACACGGTGAATAATCAAGCTTCCATTGATATCCCAACGCGATTTTGCTTCTTGTTCAATCTGCTCAAGCGCGCGCTCCGTCATGCCAGGATAATGCTCTAATGTGAGTGTGGAGACTATATCGCCATCATTGATATCACGGACTTGCCCGATAAAACTAACTACTGCACCAATATCAGCACTGGCTTTGCGCATGGACGCTAACTCAATTGCCACATCAAAATCTTCTGTTTGCACTCTGACTGTCATGATGGATATCGTGTAAAGCCTAACCGCCAGTTACAGGTGGGAAGAAAGCGACTTCATCGCCGTCATTAATCGCCATCATGTCGTCCACTAATTCATGATTAATCGCCGCACGTATGGTTTGCTTACCATTAAACAAATCTGCCCATACTTCACCACGTTGAGCTAGATAATTTTTTAAGGTATTGATATTAGAGACCTCGGCTGGCAACAGAAGATCTTCTGTAGAATAATTGACAGACTCTTTAATTCTTGCGAAATATAATACTTTTATATTCATATATTTAAATTCAGACAGTGCGTTACTTTATTGAATGGTTAAGATTAATCATCATCTACTGCGTCTAATAAATCAACCGTAGGTTCATTGGTCAATTCTACACGCTCAATACGGGCAAACGTACGTGATATTTTTTGGCTACTGACATGAACATCTTGTGCGTTTTCATGCGCCTGACGAATATTATCTGCCAATTTTTTCATACGCACATCGAAGCGTTTAAAATCGGTGCTAAGCTTACCTAATTCATCTTTAATAATATGCACTTGCTTACGCATTTCCACGTCTTTTAACACTGCGCGTGCAGTATTCAATACCGCCATTAACGTCGTTGGCGAAACGACCCATACACGTTTATTCATTGCATAATCAATCACATCTTGATGGTAAGCATGAATCTCGGCAAATACGGCCTCCGCAGGAATAAACATCACCGCGCCATCAGAAGTCACACTTGGAATGATGTATTTATTAGCAATATCATCTACATGGCGTTTTACATCGGCTTTAAATTGTTTGGTGGCTACGGCTTTTTCTAGGTCATTAAGCGACTTATCGAACATACGATGGTAATTTTCTAGCGGAAATTTGCTATCAACTGCAACCGTGCCCGTTGGTTCTGGCAGAAATAAAGCACAATCGACGCGCGCACCATTGTCAAAAGTATGTTGCATTTTAAAGCTTTGCTCTGGCAACACATTCCGAATCAAGCCTTCTAATTGCACCTCGCCATACGCACCACGGCTTTTCTTATCGCCTAGCAACTCTTGCAAACTCACCATATTGGTGCTCAAGCCATCAATTTTCTTTTGCGCTTCATCTATTGTCGCTAACCGCTCCATGACGCTAATAAACGTTTCATTGGTCTTTTTAAAACCTTCTTCCAAGCGCTCAGACACTTTGCCGCCAATTTCTTCTAACCGTGCATCCACAATTTTGCTCAAACTTTCAATGCTTTGCGTCAGTGTTGTGGTCGCTTTTAACATGGTGTCGTTAATTAAACCTTGTTGCGATTTACCTTGCTCAGATAAGGTGGTGTGTAATTTTTCTAAGACCGTTTCGCGCGTTTGTGAAAGGTTGCTGCTTTGCTCAAGTTGCAGCTTTTGCATGGCTTCACGCGTAGATGAAAGCTCTTGCGCCACACTCGTTTTTAAGCGGTCGCTATTATCTTGCGCGCTGGCATTTAAACGATCGCCTAATTTATTTAAGCCATCATTTAAATCCATCAGCATTGCTCTATGTTTATCTTCTAAGCGTTTTTCTTCTGCAATTTGCTGTTGCTGTTTACTATTGGTCGATTGCAAGCTTTGCCAAATCAGCCATGCCACCATCAGCGCCAGCAAGACAACTAAAAAGAGTAATATTGTTATAACATTCATGCGCTGAATTATAACCGACTTAAAGCTAACCGCAGACAGCGGTATGTTTAAACAAAGCTAATCTTTAACCACAATACTTTTATAAACCGCTAGCATTGGTCAATGTGTTTACTTCATGTCCTTTCATGCTTTAAGTTCAGAACGATCGTTCGGTTCAGTATTATCTGGCAAAAATTGCCTTACCCATTTCTGATTTCAAACGCTGTAGAGTTAACCATTCGAGGTTGTTTGCAATCAAACAAAATTACATGCATGGGAGTAGCGCTTTTGCAATCAAGCTAAGCGTCATATGGGGCAATTTAATGACGTGCCATCAAACAAGCAATCAGGCAAAATTAGCGGCGCTTAAGCAATGTCCATTGCGATGTTAGGTCTAGCATTAACGCTTAGACGCTAGAGCGTTTAATATCAAGCCTTAAATAAGCTCACGTGCTCTAAGCTCACTTTTGATATAGGCATAGTAAATAGGCGCTGCTACCACGCCGGCAACGCCAAAAGCAGCTTCCATTAGCACCATCGCAATTAATAACTCCCATGCATTAGCGCTAATCTGTGCACCGATAATACGTGCATTTAAAAAGTATTCGAGCTTATGAATCACCACTAGAAAGACTAAAGACCCTAAGGCAATCCCAAATGAGTGACTCATACTCACAATCACAATGATGGTGTTTGAGATTAAGTTACCAATTACTGGCAATAACCCAACAATAAATGTAATCATAATCATGGTCTTGATAAACGGCAGTTCAACGCCCATCAAGGGCAACACAACGACGAGATAAATGGCCGTAAAAATAGTGTTAATAAACGAGATTCTGACTTGTGCGAATACAATATTTCTAAATGCACGACCAAATAGCGTTGTGCGCTGAATCATTGCTTTTGCGAATGGTTTGTAATGGTCATCTGTTAGCGCCTCGCGCAATGCCAGCATGCCACCTATAATCATGGCAATCACAATATGCGCAACGTAACGCCCTACTTCTTTGCCTAAAAACTGCAAGTCGGTTGCATTATTACGTAGCCAGTCTGTCACCATTTGTTGTAATACCACCGCATCGGCGGGCAAACGCGAATCTAACCAATCTGGCAATATACTGCGCGAATCTTCAATAATTTGCGCCATTCTGCCAATCAAATTGGTCAAACTCCCTGAATCTGATTTGAAAAAAGCAACTAAGCCAACAACTGCCAGCGTTAATAAGCCAACAACAATAATAGCCAATAGACCAACTGCAATAACCTTAGCAGTGTAGCCTGGGAATTTTTGCGCGATATAGGGCGAAATAACATGGACTAATTCAAATACTAGCAAACCAGCTAGCAAGCCAGGTAATAAGTTAACATTCAACACATAAACCATGGTGGCGGCTATGATGAGCCATGCGGCGATTTCAACTTTCGTGAGGGGTTTAATTGCTATATGCATTGGTGAATCGATTCATAAAGGCTTGTTCTTTGGCTAATGGTAAACGAACGACAATGTGGACTTTTTCATCAAAGGTTTTATCCAATACTTCCCCATTGATTTGCGATAAGGCTTTTGTCAGTTCGTCTAGACGATTGTATTCTATTGTGAGTGCTAATTGTTGCATTTCGATATAAGCATGCAAAGTTGATGCATCTAGCGCTAACTTAGCCGTACCGCCATAAGCGCGCGCCAAGCCCCCTTTACCTAAATTAACGCCGCCATAATAGCGAATAACACCCACACAGACGTTAATTAAATCAAGCCCTTCTATCCTTTGTAGAATTGGCATGCCTGCCGTACCTGAAGGTTCTCCTGCATCAGAAAATCTTGGCACCAAGCCATCGGGCGTTTTAAGGCGAAAAGCATAAGCTAAATGGCTGGCGTTTTGATGTTGCGCCGCAATCGCGCGTAGAAATGCACCCACTTCTCGCTCACTTTCACAATAAGCGGCCCAAGCAAGAAATTTAGATTTATTAAGCGTTTGCTCGGCAACGCCACCTTGTTCAATAATTTGCATACAGGATGATGGCTTTAGTTAAGACAGCCCTGAGATAATCCCTGCTTGATTAACGGTAATACGCTCGCTTGCAGGTGTTTTTGGCAACCCAGGCATGGTCATAATATCACCGCACAAAGCGACAACAAATCCCGCACCACGCGATAATCGCAAGCTTTTCACCTCTAATATGTGGCTGGTCGGTGCATTGCGTAATGTCGCATCGGATGAAAACGAATACTGTGTTTTGGCAATACAAATCGGCAAATGGGCATAGCGCTCATTGAGCGTAGACAATTGTTGCTCTGCGTCATCGCTGAGTTTTACGCCAGCAGCACCATATAATTTAGTGGCGATGGTGTTCAGTTTATCCAGTAAAGGCAAATCATCTGCATAAAGTAGTTTAAATTGTGACTGTTTTGCTTCAATACTGGCCACTACTTGCTGCGCTAAGTCTGTCGCACCCGCACCACCTTCGGCCCAATGTTTACAAACCACAACCTGACAAGCCAGGGGGGCTACTGCTTGTTTTAAAGCGGCAATTTCAGCGGGCGTGTCATTGGTAAAGTGATTAATAGCCACAATCACTTGCATACCAAATTGTTCATGTAAATTATTAATATGTCTTTTTAAATTATTGATTCCATTATTTAAATAATCTATATTTTCATGATTAAGTTCAGTCAACGCCGCACCACCGTGATACTTCAATGCGCGCACAGTAGCGACCAACACCACCGCATCTGGCTTTAAATTAGCTTGACGACATTTAATATCAAAAAACTTCTCAGCGCCTAAGTCAGCGCCGAATCCAGCTTCTGTTACAACATAATCAGCTAATTTAAGCGCCGCTTTAGTCGCAATAACAGAGTTGCAGCCATGTGCAATATTAGCAAAAGGACCACCATGAATAATGGCGGGGTTACCTTCCATCGTTTGCACCAAATTAGGTTGAAAAGCATCTTTTAACAAAGCTGCCATTGCACCTTCTGCTTTAATATCGCTAGCAAAAATAGGCTTGCCAGCTTGACTAGTCGCGATTTGTATTTTTCCTAAACGCTCTTTTAGATCATTCAGACTTTCAGCCAGACAGAAAACCGCCATCACTTCGCTGGCTACCGTGATATCAAAGCCAGTATCCGTCTCATGCCGCATTTGATCTAAATGCATTTTACGTAACGCCCTATCATTCATATCCATACAACGCCGCCAAGTAATGCGTGTGGTATCAATATCCAACGCGTTTCCATGATGAATATGATTATCGATCAAAGTTGCTAATAAATTATTGGCTGCAGAAATGGCATGAAAATCTCCAGTAAAGTGTAGATTAATATTTTCCATTGGCAACACTTGCGCATAGCCACCGCCTGTTGCGCCACCCTTCATGCCAAACACGGGCCCTTGTGATGGTTCGCGGATGCAAACAATCGTTTTTTTACCGATAAGGTTTAATGCGTCGGTAAGACCAACGGTAGTGGTCGTTTTACCTTCGCCTGGTGGGGTTGGACTAATCGCCGTTACTAAAATTAATTTACCATTGGGTTTATTTTGCAGTTTGCTTAAGCCTAGGTAACTGAGCTTAGCGATGTGATGACCATAGGGGATTAAATCTGCATCGGCAAAACCAATTGACTGCGCAATGGTTTGAATAGGTTTTAATGTGGCTGCCTGGGCTATTTCAATATCACTCAACATGCTTTTTATCCAAACCTTTTAGTTGAAATGGTCACAATAATAGTACGCTGAACTCATGGTTTAAAGCAACCTTAATCACATTATTGCGTTTATTTTATAGTTCGATATCTTTATGCGGACTTAAACCAGCAGTCACTGCAATTATTTACCTTTGCCATGCGTCTTGCCGCTGTTCAACTACTTTTGATTTCAGACAATCGCTTTTAGGCTACAAAAAGCGATTCAATGCAAGATTTTTAGCCATTAAAATGCGGTTCTGCCAGACATATTCTTTTTATTATCTGCATCCATCTATCGTCGTGAAAGCGTTGTTTTTTGTCTTGCTTGTCTGCTGTCTAATGTATTGCTCGATTGGGGATAACCTTCCGTCTTGTGCTATTTTAAAAGTCTCCCACGCTGGCTTTTTCTATTAATTTTTTTAATGCATCTTCTAATTGCTGGGCTGATTTTTTAGCGCGTTCGGTTGGGTTTTTAATGTTGTTCAAATCAATCGTTGGCCGAGCTAAGCCAATGAATAATTGCAGTTTATTATTAACATCTTTTTTTTCATAGAGTGCGATTCTGCACGGTGCAAACACTAAAAACTCTGGATGATCGAGCATAATTTCCGTACCCATACTTAAATTACAAAATGAATAAATTTCCTTAATCCCTTGCGGATCAATCCCTCGCAACTTGATGTGTTCGCTAATCGAAAAGTTAGCTGGATTAACAAAATTCATGCCTGCCGCAATGGTTTTCAAACTATCAACCACCTCTTGATAAGTGACGCCATCTTTGACCGCGACTTCATAAACGGCACTTTCTTGTACAAATTCGGATACGCGCACTTGATTATTAGCGCAACTGATCGCCATCAATGCCAGCATTACAATACAGCAGCGTTTGAACATAGCATTCCTTATCGAAAAATATTATCTATTCTAACGCGTTATCTTAAATACTTCATCTATTGCAGCACGGTTAAATTGCGGCGATAACATCTGAATAAAATCATAGAGATAGCCTCGCATAAACGTATCTTTACGTATGCCTAAATAAGTGGTGCTTTGCGGAAATAAATGACGACAATCAAGGCGCACCAACCCTTCATCCCGCTTATCATCAAATGCCATATTGGCAATTAAACCAATGCCCAAGCCTAAATTAACATAGGTTTTAATGACATCGGCATCAATTGCGGTAAGCACCACATTGGGCGTTACGCCAGCATCATGAAATACTTTTGACACCGTAGTACTGCCCGTAAAAGCAAAGTCGTAGGTAATCAAAGGATAGCTCGCAATGTTAGCTAAGCTTATCAACGGTACGCGCTCTAAATCATGTCCTTTCGGCACGACTAAGCTACGATTCCATTCATAGCATGGTAAACAAATCAGCCGCTCTTCTTGCGCAATGGATTCAGTCGCAATGCCAATATCCGCCTCACCTGTTGCCACCCAGTCAGTCACTTGCGTCGGGTTGCCTTGATGAATATTTAACTTAACTTGTGGATACGTCTGCATAAATTGCTGAATAGCCGCGGGTAATTTATAGCGCGCTTGCGTATGTGTGGTCGCAATCGTCAACATACCCGACTCCACTTGACTAAACTCATCGCCAACACGTTTAATATTACCCAATTCAAATATCACGCTTGAAGCTAGCTTTAGAATCTTTTTACCAGGCTCAGTAATGCCAGTCAGACGCTTACCATTGCGTTGGAAGATTTGTAGACCTAATTCTTCCTCAAGCAATTGAATTTGCTTACTCACACCTGGCTGGGAGGTATGTAAAGCCTCGGCTGCGGCAGAAACGCTCAGCCCTTGGCGTGCCACTTCATGTACATATTTTAACTGGTGTAATTTCATCACTTTATCCTCAAATACTTAATTCATTTATACGGACTTATTTCTATATAACAAAATAACATAAATTAATAAGAAAATAATATTAAATGATTATATAAAAGACTGTTATATTGCACGCTTATTAGCAATACATTGATCGCAATACATTTAAAAACGATACGTAAGTCAATATGGATATTCTTTACATTTTAGCTGGCTTTTTTGTCGGCCTACTGGTCGGGATGACAGGTGTTGGTGGCGGCTCTTTAATGACGCCCATTTTACTGATGTTCTTTCATCAGCCTGCTGCGGTCGCGGTTGGTACGGACTTACTGTATGCCGCCATTACCAAATCTGCTGGCATTTTTGCACACGGGAAGCTTGGCAATATTGATTGGCGCATTGTCCGCTTACTGGCTTACGGTAGTGTACCTGCTTCAATCATTACGACATTTTTATTGGCTAATATTGATATTTCTTCTGACAGTGCGGTAAAAACCATTAAATTTTGGCTAGGCATTGCATTAATGTTGACGGCGCTTTCTGTTATTTTCCGCAATCAATTAGCCAATCTGTCTAAAAACGGACATTGGGTTAATCCAAAATATGTCCCTGCGCTTACGCTCATATTAGGGATTGTTTTAGGCTTTTTAGTCACGCTCACTTCTGTTGGCGCAGGTGCACTTGGCGTAACGGCTTTATTAATCTTATATCCAAAAGTGTCTATTACGAAAATCGTTGGTACTGACGTGGCACATGCAGTACCACTTACGCTGGTTGCAGGATTAGGCCACGTTAGCTTAGGTACGGTTGATTACGGTTTATTAGGCACATTATTAATTGGCTCTATTCCCGGTATTTGGATAGGTAGCCATTTAAGCGCAAAAGTAGCCGAACATTGGATACGCTTATTATTAGCATTGATTTTAGTTTATGTGGGACAAAAGTTAGCATTTCCGCAAATGCATGTCGCAATCGGTCTTGCTTTACTGCTTGCAATCATTGCATTAAAGCAAGTTAACTTTAAAAGCAGTTAAAAGAGCAGAAGTTTAAGAGGAAATTTGAGCAAAGCCTTATTAAAAAAAGGCGTTTTAGATTAAAATAGAGGGCTAACTTAAATTAGCAAATTACATGTATAAATACGATAAAATTGATCAACAACTGGTTAACGAACGTGTCGCCCAATATCGCGACCAGACACGCCGCTATTTAGCAGGCGAATTATCAGAAGATGAGTTCCGCCCTATCCGCTTACAAAATGGCTTGTATATTCAACGCCTGGCGCCAATGCTGCGGATTGCAGTGCCTTACGGTTTACTTTCTAGCAAGCAATTGCACAAACTTGGCGATATCGCGAAAAAATACGATAAGGACTACGGTCACTTTAGTACACGCCAAAACTTACAGTTAAACTGGCCTAAGTTAGAAGATGTGCCAGATATTTTAGCTGAGTTGGCAACGGTTGAAATGCATGCCATTCAAACGTCTGGCAATTGTATTCGTAATATTACAACTGACCAATTTGCTGGTGTTGCGCCTGATGAATTATTTGACCCACGCGCAATGGCGGAAATTATACGTCAATGGAGTACGTTTCATCCTGAATTCGCTTTATTGCCGCGTAAATTCAAAATTGCCGTATCAGGTACAAAAGAAGATCGCGCTGTTGTGCAAATGCATGATATTGGTATGGAATTCTTTAAAAATGAAAACGATGACATCCGCATTAAAGTATGGGTTGGCGGCGGGTTAGGTCGCACCCCAATCTTAGGTTCTGTTATTCATGAAAACCTAGAGTGGCAACACGCACTGAGTTATTGTGAAGCGATTGTCCGCACATACAATATGCATGGCCGTCGTGACAACTCATACAAAGCGCGCATTAAAATTTTAGTCAAAGCCATTGGTATCGAAGCGTTTAAAGAGCAAGTTGACGCTGAATGGGCGCATTCAAAAAATGGTCCGCTGACCATTACACAAGCAGAATTTGATCGTGTGTCAACTTATTTTGAACCGATGCCTTATGAAACATTACCAGCCAATGATGTCAGTTTTGATACGCAACTTGCCAGTAATCCTGCATTTGCCGCTTGGGTAAAACGTTGTGTACATCCGCACAAAACCGCTGGTTATCGCGCAATCACTTTATCCCTTAAAACGCATGGCGAGGCGCCAGGTGATGCTTCTAGTGCGCAAATGCATACGGTAGCAGAGCTAGCTGATGGTTATAGCTTTGGCGAACTACGGGTGTCACATGAGCAAAATTTAATCCTAGCGGACGTCAAACTGAGCGATTTATTTACCGTGTGGGAAAAAGCGCGTGCTGCCGGGTTGGCAACGCCAAATATTGGTTTACTGACGGATATTATCTGCTGCCCTGGTGGCGATTTCTGTAATTTGGCCAATGCAAAAAGTATTCCGATTGCTAAATCTATTCAAGCGCAATTCGATAATTTAGATTACCTGCATGATATTGGTGAGATTGAAATCAATATTTCAGGTTGCATGAACGCTTGCGGTCACCACCATGTAGGTCACATTGGTATTTTAGGGGTTGATAAAGGCGATACTGAGTGGTATCAAGTATCTCTTGGCGGGAAACAAGGCAATGATGCGAGCTTAAGCGCTGTGATTGGCCCATCTTTCTCCGCGGAAGAAATGCCAAGCGTCATACAAAAGCTGATTGATGTGTATGTGCGAGAACGCACACCTGAAGAGCGCTTTATTGATACGGTCAGACGTTTAGGCATGGAGCCTTTTAAAACACATCTTTATGCGGAAAAAATAGAGGTAACCACATGAGTCAATTAATTAAAGGCAATCAAATTGCACCGGATGAATGGACTCGTGTGATTCCACCTAGTTTTGGCGATGAACCTGTGCGTAAACAAGCGGGTAAAGTCGTGATGTTTAAACTACATGACGAAGAAACTTTTACTCAAAAACAGATTGATGCAACTGAAATTCCAGCAACTGGAAAAGTATTATTACCCCTAACAATATGGCTAGCTAAAAAAGACAGTTTAGCCGCGCGTATGGCAGCTGGGGAGATTGGCATTGTGTTGCAAACACATGAGCCTATCGAAAAATTAGTCGAAGCATTTGATGATTTAAATAAGCTGCCAGTAATTGCTATTTATGTGCAAATTTTTGCGGATGGTCGTAATTTTACTTTAGGCAATTTGCTACGCACTCGCTATGACTTTAACAATGAATTACGCGCAGTTGGCGACATTATGCGCGACCAACTGTACTTCTTAAAACGTTCGGGTTTTGATAGTTACTTAATCAAAGAGGGTCGTAATGCTGAAGAAGCAATTGCCAGCTTGGATGATTTTAAACAGCCTTATCAAGGCGCAACAGATGATGTTCCTGTCTGGCGTAGGGTAAGTCGCTCATGACATTCGGCGTCACCATGCTTAAACCAACTGCGAGCAATCCTGCTACTTCGCCTGAATTAACAGACGCGTTAAAACAAAGCGTGTTGACTAAACGCGCACAAGTAATAGATTTACTTAAAGCGGCTAGCGATGAGTTTACCGCCATCAGCTTTGCTAATAGCTATGGTGCTGAGGACATGGTATTAAACGACATCATTGCAAAAGAACCGTTAGCGATTGAAATTTTTTCGCTCGACACAGGTCGTTTACCAGTTGAAACTTACACCCTGATGAGTAAGGTTGAAAAAAAATACCAATGTAAGCCTATTGTGTTTTTTCCTCAACATGACGCGGTTGAAAACTATGTGCGCACCAATGGCATTAACGCTTTTTATGAGCGTATTGAGCTACGCAAAGCTTGCTGCCATATGCGTAAAGTGGAACCACTAAAGCGCGCGCTAACTGGCAAGCAAGCTTGGGTAACAGGGATGCGTGCTGAGCAGGCCGCGACCCGCACTAGTTTGCCAACCCGTGAATTTGACGCGGGCAATCAACTAGAAAAATTTAACCCATTAAGCGATTGGACGGAGCAAGAAGTTTGGGCTTATATCCGTTTGTTTGATGTGCCTTATAACGCATTGCATGATCAATTTTATCCCAGCATTGGCTGCGCACCTTGTACTCGCGCGGTAGCAATGGGTGAAGATGTTCGCGCTGGTCGCTGGTGGTGGGAAGACCCTAATAGCAAAGAATGCGGTCTGCATGTAAAGAGTAAGAATAAAGATTAAAGACTTTCTATTAAAGATATTAGATTACATTCTATCTATAAATTATTGAATATTATGACAAAAAAAACATTATCACATTTAGATTGGCTAGAAGCAGAAGCGATTCATATTTTACGAGAAGTGGCTGGCCAATGTAGCAATCCAGTGTTGCTGTTCTCAGGCGGCAAAGATTCACTGTGTATCGTCCGCTTAGCGGAAAAGGCGTTCAGACCAGGCAAATTCCCCTTTCCTTTAATGCATATTGATACTGGTCATAACTATCAAGAAGTCGTTGAGTTTCGTGACCGTCGTGTTGCAGAAATTGGTGAACGTTTGATTGTGCGTTCATTAGAAGATTCAATGGCGCGTGGTACCGTTGTCCTTAAACACCCAGACGAGCCGCGTAACAAACATCAATCAGTCACGTTATTGGAAGCGATTGAAGAGTTTGGTTTTGATTGCTGTATTGGCGGCGCACGTCGCGATGAAGAAAAAGCCCGTGCCAAAGAACGTATCATGAGTTTCCGCGATGAGTTTGGTCAATGGGATCCAAAAAACCAACGTCCTGAATTGTGGAATTTATACAATGCACGTTCGCATAAAGGTGAAAATATTCGCGCCTTTCCTATTTCTAACTGGACGGAAATGGATGTATGGCAATACATCGAACGTGAACAACTAGCGTTACCAAGTATTTACTTTGCGCATCATCGTGATGTGATTATTCGCAATGGCGACATCATTCCTGCCAATGTTAAATTAGCGAGTGGCGAAGTGATTAACAAGCCTAAAGCTGGTGAAACGATTGTGAGTAAACAGGTTCGCTTTAGAACGGTTGGCGATATCACTTGTACTGCGCCTGTTTATTCGGATGCGGATACGACAGCAAAAATTGTGATTGAAACGGCAACAACAACCATTACTGAGCGGGGCGCAACCCGTTTGGATGATCAAACCTCTGATGCTTCGATGGAATTACGTAAGAAAGAGGGATATTTCTAATGACCACCATTAATCAAAATAACAAGCAAGAAAATATCATGCAACATAACGACTCTTTATTACGTTTTATGACCTGTGGTAGTGTGGATGATGGCAAAAGTACCTTAATCGGCCGCTTATTATTTGATAGCAAAACTATCCTGGCTGACACCATGACTAACATTTCCAACACGTCTAAAAAACGCGGGATGGAAGCGATTGATTTATCGTTACTAACCGATGGTTTGCAAGCAGAACGTGAGCAAGGCATTACCATTGATGTGGCTTATCGCTACTTCAGCACAGGTACCCGTAAATATATCATTGCGGATGCGCCTGGTCATGAACAATATACCCGCAATATGGTCACGGCGGCTTCGACGGCTAACCTTGCGATTATTTTGATTGATGCGCGTAGAGGCGTTTTAACGCAAACGCGCCGTCACAGTTATTTAGCGCATTTGGTGGGCATTCCGAATATTGTGGTTGCTGTTAATAAAATGGATTTGGTTGATTACAATCAAGAAACTTATGAAAAAATTTGTGCTGAATATATGCAGTTTGCAAAAGAGATTGGCTTAGCTGGCGCAGGTGATATTCGATTTATTCCAATGTCTGCACTCAATGGCGACATGTTAGTTGATCGTTTAGAGAACATGCCTTGGTATCAAGGTGAAACGCTATTAGAAATGTTAGAAAAAGCACCTGCTGCGCATACCGAGCAATCTGAGCAATTCCGTTTCCCTGTGCAATTTGTTTGCCGCCCCCATGCCAGTGCAGATGCTGAATTACATGACTTTAGAGGCTTTATGGGGCGTGTAGAATCCGGTGAAGTGGCTGTTGGTGATGCCGTGACCGTTTTACCAAATGGCTACCGATCAAAAGTAAAAGCGATTCAAATTGGGGATGCACACTTACAAAGTGCGACCACTGAACAAAGTGTTACTTTGCTTTTAGAAGATGAAATTGATACCTCACGTGGCGATATGATTGTCAAAAGCAATGAAGCAATCGAGCCAGTTAAGCAAATCGAAGCTTTTGTCTGCTGGTTGGGTGAAACGCCTTTATCAACTGCGCGCACTTATATTGTGCGTCATACAACACGCGAATCAAAAGCTAAAATTGGCGCAATTCATTACAAAGTTGATGTGAATACATTAGAAGAACAGCAAACAAATGATTTAAAAATGAATGATATTGCGCGTTTAAGCTTTAAACTAGCACAACCATTGATGATAGACAGCTATAAAACCAACCGTGCAACCGGTGCCTTTATTGTGATTGATGAAAGTACAAATAGCACTGTGGGCGCAGGCATGATTGTATAAATCATTGCTATTAAATCCGTAAAATAGATTAACATTACCTAAGATTTAAAAAGGAACGAAAATGACGTATGTAGTCACCGAAAATTGTATTCAATGTAAATACACCGACTGTGTAGATGTTTGCCCTGTCGATTGTTTTGTAGAAGGCCCAAATTTCTTAGCGATTAATCCTGACGATTGTATCGATTGCACGCTATGCGTTGCAGAGTGCCCTGCTGAAGCGATTTTTGCTGAAGATGATGTGCCAGCAGATCAACAACATTTTATTGAGCTAAACGAACGCTTAGCTAAAACATGGCCAATTATCTCTGCGCGTAAAGAACCATTAGAAGATGCTGACGCCATGAACGGTGTGCCTGGTAAATTAGATTTACTCATTGAGTAGTTTTTTACCCAATCCACTGTAGCCAATAAAAAAGAGCCTCTTAAGGCTCTTTTTTATTGTAACGAACCAGTGAAAAGTACCTTAAAAGTTGTGTGTGTATTGCAAACTTAACATATCTACCCTGCTTTTATATTCACCTCGAACACGACCATTACCAATCGCCAATTGGTCATCGTTTATTGTTGCATCCGTAACAAATAAGTGAGCATAACCAATATCCAAAACAGAAACTGGCGTTATCCTATAGCTCACTCCTAATGAAAGCCACTGACGGTCATTGCCAGGAATACGTGCAGTACGAAACGCATCTTCAATCGCTTCCTCATCAAACGCCAAGCCCGCCCGTAATTTAACAGTATCGCTGTAGTGATAGTTTGCACCAATAGCGTAACGCATGGTATTTTTCCAATTGTGGGGCGTAACAGTCAATATTGAATGATCATCTCGCATCACGCTTAGCTCCTCAAAACGACTCCAGCGCGTAAAAGTAACATCTGCCATAACGTCCCATTTGCTATTCACTCGACTAAAAACACTCGCAGAAAAAGTTTCTGGCAAGTTTACAGTTGCCGTCACATCTCCATCAGCCGCATCGCCAGCATTAGGCACTAGTGCCGGTCTGTTGAACTTTGCTTGCCCTTCTAGCTTTTGTTTAACTTTAGAACGGTACGCTATACCAACGCGTGTATCTGCAGTTAATTGATAAATAGTCCCTAAATTAAATCCATAGCCCCAGTCATCACCCTTAATTTCAACATCGCCCACACCAGCACCACCAAAGTTAACAGACCTAGTCAACGTTGCTTCAGCGCGCATTATTGACAATCCAGCGCCAAACGATAACCGATCACTCATCTTGAATGCAATTGACGGATTAATATTAATGGTTTTAAGTTCAGATTTGTCTGCCTGAAAGCGACCTAACCATTTATCGTCATATGCTGTTTTGAGTCCAAAAGGTACATTAACGCCTACGCCTATTTTTACCGCTGGCGCAATCTCTGTCATCCAGTAAAAGTTTGGCACAAAAGCGAGATCTCCAGCATTTGGACCATGATCGCCGACTATCACATCTCTATTGTTAAACGCAACATTCGGTTTAATCAAATGCAAGGCTCCAACTGCTTGCGAATCATCAATATAGGTCATACCAGCGGGGTTGAAAAAAATAGTACTGGCATCTTCCGCAATCGCCGCTGCGCCAGCATAAGCATTACCCAGCCCGCTTGCACTTTGTTCAATCAAGGCAAAGCCTGCCGCTTGCGCCTGACTATCCACTAGCAAAGCAATACTAATTATTGCTATTTTTATTTCAGCTTTTTTCATTCACATGCCCTAACTTCTAATCATTAAACTTAATGTTTCTTATTAATTATTAAACGTATCCTACTAATTTTTGAACACTAAGTATAGTTATAAGTCATCAGAATGGCTTGTCAGAACTGATCTATAGATGAAAAGAATCAAACAATGATTTGACTTTTACTCAAGCTAACTAAAGAAGTCGACAAAATAAATCCAGTCTGAATTGTAGTTGTCTACTAAACCAGACGTATTTTGGTTTATTGTTGTCAAATTTGCTTCAAACTGATTGGGTCAACGATAACCCTAAGATGCGTGTAGTCGAGACGCATTGTTGGTTATGTGTTTCAGCGCGATATAGCTTGATCGGTCTAGCAACGGCTGATTGCCAAATGGTTCAATCTTGACAAACTTGTGAAATAGTCAGCCTTTGGTCAACAACCATCTTTGCGACTGCTAACTGATCACTTGCTTTATAAAATGATCTGTCACTTTTCGTTTGGTACTCTTTCAAAATGCGTTTAACATCGAATAGCAGTATCCGGTTTTATTAGCCTGACTTGCTCTCCACTGCGCTAAACAAGTGTTGCATTTTATTAGACCATTACAGTCACGATGCCAACAATGAAACGTTTGCTTACCGCTATAAGAAAAGCTATCTTCTAAAATACTAATCTAGTGATACTAACCGTTTTTATTTGTCCATAATTCGGTACTGACAATAACACTCAATCCAAAGACAAGGTAAGCCAGCATCGCCAATGCTAAGCCTGACGGTGCATACCAAACAAATGGCACCACAATCCCTGCAGATACAGTAGACAACAACATTTGCATAAACGCTTGACCAGAAGCCGCTGTGCCGCGAATTTTTGGATAGATATCCAAAGCAGCGAGCGACAATATTGGCATAGCAAATGCCATGCCAATGTTAAATAATGCGACTGGTAATATATTCGCAACCAAACCCGTTGGTAGCGTGTAGCAAACAATGATGTTCGCTATTGCCATGACTAACATCCATGCATAAGCCATTTTGACGACGATTTGAGGTGTCAGCCGCCCAGCGGCTCTTTTTGCAAAATATGAACCCAACATCATGCCGATCACCGTCGGAATAAATAAGTAGCCATATTGCTGAGCTGATAAACCCAAATGCTTCGCAAGAAAAACAGGGCTTGCTAAAACGTAAATAAAAAAACCTGAGAAGTTAGCGCCAATTGCAATAACCAATTTGGTGTATTCATGATCGCTAAAAATAGTTTTATAGCTATTAATGACATTTTTAGTCGATAGCTGCATGCGCTTTTCTGGTGGCATCGTTTCGGGTAAAAACTTAACCGCTGCCCATAAACTGATACCGGCGTAAATAGCTAAGAAAATAAAAATAATGTGCCAGTTAATCCCCAGCAAAAAGCCGCCAATAATCGGCGCCACAGCAGGTGCAATACCAAACAACATTTGCACAGTTGCCATGACACGCTGCGCTTGCGGGCCTTCAAATAAATCACGCACCATGGCACGTGCAACGGTATTACCTGCTCCGCCAGCTGCACCTTGTAATGCTCTGAAAAACCAGAGCATTTCAATATTTGGTGCGAAAGCACAACCAATGCTAGCAAAGATAAAAATACCCAATCCCCATTTAATCGTTGGAATTCGACCAATCGCATCGGAGATAGCACCGTGCCATAAAGTCATTGCAGCGTAAGGTAACAAATAGAAAGTTAAGCTTTGTTGGACTTGCACGTCGTTAGCACCCAACGTTTCACCAATAATATGAAATGCGGGTAAGTAGGTATCAATGGCAAACGGTGCAAGCGCTGCTAAAGCAGCGAGAGAATAGGCTAAAAATATAGAATGTTTTTTCAATAGTCACTTCTTAAAAAATTTAAACAATAAAAAAGGCGCATAAAGTGCGCCTTTAATTATACCTTTTTAACTTTAAGGCACCGCGTGGAAATTCTCAATACGCTCTTTATCACCTGCAGCATATTTTTTAGAGTTTTTATCTGTTCTAAATATAATAGGCTGTTCAGATATGACTGGATTTTTAGAATCTTCAATCGCTTTTTCAATTAAATAGTGATTGGGTGAAAGTGAACAAACTGGATCAGCACTTTCAGCATCGCCAGATAATAAAAAGGCTTGGCAACGACAGCCGCCCAAATCATTTTCTTTCTCTGGGCAACTGCGACAAGGCTCTTTCATCCAGTCATCACCACGATATTTATTGAATGCTGGGCTTTCTTTCCATGCATATTCCAAACCCTGTTCACGTACATTTGGAAAGTCCATATTCGGCAACACGCGCGCAGAGTGACAAGGAAGTACATCGCCATTGGCGGTCACAATCATGAATACTTCACCCCAACCGTTCATACATTTTTTCGGTCTATCCCCAAAGTAATCTGGCACAACAAAGAAAATCTTCATTTTGCTGCCCGCTTTTTGTCTAAACTCGTTGGTAATACGTTCAGCCTCTTCTACCTGCTCTTTTAACGGCATGAGTTGACTACGATTGACCAAAGACCACCCATAATATTGCGTATTGGCTAACTCAATGTAATCAGCGCCCAATGCTTCCGCCATTTCTAAAATTTCTTTCATATGGCCAATGTTATAGCGATGTATGACGACATTGAGTACCATCGGGTAGCCATGATTTTTAATCATTGCCGCTACTTTTTTCTTTAATTCAAACGTTTTGGTATTAGTGATGAAGTTATTAATCTCTTCGGTAATGTCGTGCATAGAAAGCTGAATATGGTCTAAACCACCCTCTTTAAAAGCTTGAATACGTTTTTCAGTTAAGCCAACACCTGAGGTAATTAAGTTGCTGTAATACCCAAGATTTTTAGCTTCAATCACAATTTCTTCAATATCATCACGCAATAACGGTTCACCACCCGAAATACCTAGTTGAATAGCGCCCATTTTTCGCGCATCACGTAAAGCCTGTATCCATTGTTCGGTAGATAACTCATTTTGTGTATGTTTATCATAATCGGTAGGGTTGTAACAAAATGCACAATGCAAAGGGCAGCGATAAGTGACCTCGGCTAACAACCATAAAGGTTGTGTTTGCGTAATATTAGCTGCCACACCATTGTTCTTGCTTTGCGCCTGCACTGTCTTTTGTACCGCTGATTCACCTAATGAATTTTGTGTCATGTATTACTCCTAAATGCTTAGTTAACTTTTTGTAACCAAGCTTTACCTACAGCCATTTCGAACATACCGATAATATCTGCTTCAATGTTTTCAGCATCTGGAAATGCTAGCTTCAATTCATCAACAATCTCACCTACCGTCACTTGTCCATTGACGCGCTTAATGACTTCTCCCGCCCCGCCGTGCAGTTTAACCATGCCTTCAGGAAACAAAATTACATAACTATTTTGCGCCTCTTCCCATTGAAAGCGGTGATGCAAGGCAATGTTATAAATGTCAGCATGTTGAATGTCGTTTTCCATTGCTTTTCTTCTAGTTAAAGTTAATGACAGGTTGGCGCGTATATGCACGCCCTTCTGTTGTTATATTGGTTGATGCCAACATAATTGAATCAGCAATGACCCAAAGCACATTCAGTTTAAATTGCAAAATATCTAACGCCTTCATTTGCATTTCACGACTGGTACTAAAATATGCTAGCGTAACCCCTAATCCTTGCTCAACATCACGACGTGCCTCAGTTAAGCGTTTTTTAAAATAAATCAGGCCTTTTTCATCAATCCATGGGTACATACTTGGCCATGAGCTAATACGCTGCTGATGAATGTGCGGTGCAAATAATTCGGTTAAGCTAGAACAAATACTTTCTTGCCATGGACGTTGTTTAGCAAAGTTAATATAAGCATCAACAGCAAAACGGACACCAGGGCTTACCATTTCTAGGCTGGTAATTTGTTCACGTGTCAGACCAACTGATTTACCCAACTCAATCCAAGCTTCAATGCCGCCAACTGCATCACCTTCACCATCGTGATCGGTAATGCGTACTATCCATTGCTTACGCACTTCTACATCTGGGCAATTAGATAAGATTGCACTATCTTTCATTGGAATTGCGATCTGATAGTAAAACCGATTCGCCACCCAACTTTGCAACTGTTCTTTACTTAGTTTGCCCTCATACATCATCACATGAAATGGATGATATATATGATAACCCCTGCCTTTTTCACGCAGCTTTTCTTCAAATTCTGCACGTGGCCACGGTTTTAAGTCATTATCTAATTCACTCATTTTAAATTATCCTAAAGATTGATATCCATACCGTCATACGCTAACTCAATGCCTGCTATATTTAAGGTCGCTCGCTGAGGTGAATCTTCATTTAAAATTGGATTGGTATTATTGATATGAATCAATATTTTGCGAGGTTTATCCATCGCGTTTAAGATACTCATAATCCCACCATCACTTGATTGGTCTAAGTGCCCCATTTCGCTAGCACGCTTATTACTAATGCCTTCTTTGGCCATTTCATCATCAGTCCAGACAGTTCCATCAACCAAGATACAATCCGCATTACGCATATATTCCAGCACATGAGGTTCTGCGACACCTAAACCAGGCGCGTAAAACAAGCTTTTACCAGAACGGGTATCTTTGATGTTCATGCCGACGTTATCGCCAGGTACTGTATTGTCGCGGTGAGGTGAGTATGGCGGCGCATTACTGAGTAATGGCACTGCTGTAAACTCAATTCCTTCAGCAGTTGGAATGGTAAAAGTAGACTGATCTGTAGCAATTTCATGATGATTAATGCCACGGAAATGACCCAAAATATTAAAAACAGGGAACCCAGTGGTTAGGTCATCTTTTACTGCATCTGTACAATAAATATCCCATGGTTTATTGTGCTCACGCAAGGTTAATAAACCAGTCACGTGATCAATTTGCGCATCGGTAATCACAATCGCGGTAATCGCGGTATCACGCACTTGGCGCGCAGGTTGGAATGCAGGGAAATCATCAAGTTGTTTTTTGATGTCTGGCGATGCGTTAAACAATATCCAATCAGTGCCATTCGCGCTCACAGCAATTGAAGATTGAGTTCGAGGTGTGGCTTTAATAGTCCCAGCCCGAACACCTTTACAGTTTTCACAATTACAGTTCCACTGCGGAAAACCGCCACCTGCACCTGATCCTAATACGTGTATATACATGAAATTCTTTGATTGATTAATATGACAAATAAAAAAGACCGTAGGAGGTTACGGTCTTTATAAAGATTTACTTATTCATTACGTACATTGTAACTTCAAAGCCAAAACGCATTTCTGTTGCTGCTGGTGTTGTCCACATAACGATTTCCTTGTGTTAAATATGCATCAAAATGATGTACTTAGTAAGTATTAAGATAGTACGCAATGGTTACAAATCAGCCCTGCAAGCTACAATGAGTTCATGCTAGTGATTTTCATGATGCTAAAACAACCAAGCATTTTATACAAAAAAAGTAACAGTTACTTTGATCAAAGACTGCTTATCGATGTTGGCGACGCATTCTGACAGCGTTAGCCAAACTATTTAAAACCACTTCCGTTTCGTCCCAACCAAGACACGCATCGGTAATCGATTGCCCATAGACAAGTTCACAACCTGGTGTATGCGCTTGTTTGCCTGCTTTCAAATGTGACTCTAGCATCACACCGGCAATGCGGTTATCTCCACTCATTATTTGCGCTGCAACATCATCTGCTACATTGATTTGCTGCTCATATTTTTTCTGACTATTTGCATGGCTGCAATCAATCATAATCTTAGGTGATAATCCTGATTTTTCTAATTGTGTGCTGACCTCATTAATATGCTCCGCAGCATAATTAGGCACTTTACCACCACGTAAAATCACATGGCAATCCTCATTCCCTGTGGTGATGATAATGGCAGACTCGCCCTCTTTCGTGACAGATAAAAAGCGATGCGGACTGCTCGCCGTTTTAATCGCATCAATCGCCACACCAACGCCACCATCAGTACCATTTTTAAAACCAACAGGGCAAGACAATCCAGAAGCTAATTCTCTATGCACTTGTGATTCGGTTGTACGCGCACCAATTGCACCCCAACTGACTAAATCAGCCGTATATTGAGGTGTTATCGTATCTAAAAATTCCATGCCAGCTGGCATGCCTAATTCATTAACATCTAATAAGAATTGACGGGCCTTTTCTAGCCCAAGATTGATATCGTAACTGCAATCCAAATGTGGGTCGTTGATTAAGCCTTTCCACCCAACCGTTGTTCTTGGCTTTTCAAAATAAACGCGCATCACAATCAATAAATCATCTGACAAATACTTACGCACAGCTAACAAACGCTTGGCATACTCTAAACCAGCTTTTGTATCGTGAATGGAGCAAGGTCCAACCACCACAAGCAGACGGTCATCCTCACCGAGCAATAACCGATGAATCGCCCTGCGTGTGGCCAGAATATTTTCTGTGCTGACATCGCTCTCTTTTAATTTTTCGATTATCTCAGCTGGCTTAATTAAGGCTTTAATTTCGACAATTCGAACATCATCCGTTGCCAGCTTATCTAATTTTTGTTTCTCGTATTCAGTCATTGTCTTTTACAATTATGGCGAGCGCTTCTAAAAAGCGCTGATTCTCAGAAAATAGTCCTATGCTGACCCGTAAATAATCAGACAATTCATAATTGGCAATTGGCCGCACAATAATGCCGCGTTCCAATAGTTTTTGATTTACTGCCGCTGCATCTTTAATCGCAAAACTAATAAAGTTTGCATAAGATTTAATGTAAGTTAGATTTAAGTGATCAAGACCTTGCGTCAGTTGCAACATGCCTGCTTGATTAGCGGCATAACTTTTTTCGACAAAGTCATCATCAGCCAACGAAGCTACCGCTGCTGCTTGCGCAAGAGAGTTCACATTAAATGGCTGACGTACACGATTTAAAATGTCAGCCACATCAGCATGCATCAAGCCAAAGCCAACACGCAAACCAGCCAACCCATAGGCTTTAGAAAATGTGCGTGAAATAATAAGATTGTCAAAGTCACCTAACCAAGCTATCGCATCAGATTTATTATCTGCTGACAAATACTCATCATATGCTTCATCCAATATAACTGACACATGACTAGGTACTTGTTTTAGGAAGGCTTTTAAACTTTCTTTATTGATTAATGTGCCCGTTGGATTATTTGGATTTGCAATAAAAATTAACCGTGTTTTAGGTGTAATTGCTTTTAAAAATCCGTCTAGGTCATGTGCAAATGCTTGTGCTGGCACCACAACACCTTTAGCGCCAACCGCTTGGGTTACCAATGCATAAACAGCAAAAGCGTGTTGAGAATAAATAACCTCGTCATCCACTTGCAGAAAGGCACGTGCAGTTAACTCTAGAATATCGTTTGAGCCATTACCAAATACAATTTGCGTTGGTGCGACATTGAATTTTTGACTGACAGCTTCACGTAAGGCAAAACTATTACCATCCGGGTAGCGGGCAATATCCAGTAGCGCATTATCTATTGCCATTTGTGCTTTAGGACTAATGCCTAATGGATTTTCGTTCGATGCCAATTTGACAATATCAGCTTCATCAATACCAAATTGACGAGCGATTTCTGAAATTGGTCTGCCTCCTTGATAAGGTGCGATAGCAGTAATATATGATGGCGCTAGATTAGAAGATAAGGTCATAGGGCGTTAATAATAGTACTTTAATAATAGAGTGTTAATATAAATTAAAAAAATAGGAAGTCATTCAATTAAACAACTTAAATTAAATGATCGAATTAAACAATAGCAATGGGATAAGACCCAAGCACTTTGACAACCGAAGCGCGTTGCTCTAATTCAACAATAGCGGCCGCGACTTTCTCGTCAGTCTGGTGTCCTTCAATATCGATATAAAATACATAATCCCATAAGCCTTGTTTAGACGGTCTTGACTCTAACTTAGTCATACTGACACCATGACGCGATAGTGGTTCTAGCAAATCAAACATTGCACCCGGCTTATTCCTGGCGCTCAAGGCTAGTGAAGTTTTATCTTGACCTGAAGCGGCTACATCATGCTTTCCTAACACCAAGAATCGGGTTGTGTTTTTAGGATCATCTTCTATATTTTCAGCCAGAATATTGAGATTAAATAACTCTGCTGCACGTTTGCTTGCAATCGCTGCAGCGAATGTTCCATCTGTAGAGACTAGCTCATGAATCATTTGTGCAGCATACGCATTGCTGGTTACCGCTTCTCTTTGCACCATCGGTAAGGTTCTATTTAACCATTCGTGACATTGTGAAAGCGATTGCCCATGTGAAAAAACATGGGAAATTTGGCTGATTTCTGTTTGTTTAGACAATAAACAATGGTGAATTGGTAACGTCACTTCTCCACATATTGTTAACTTACTAGAAAGCAATAAATCTAAGGTCAAGCCGACAGCACCCTCGGTCGAGTTCTCAACAGGTACTACCGCATAATCCGCTTGATCAGCTTCTAATGTTCTAAACACCTCATCAATGGTGCCACAAACAATTGCATTGCGACCTTGACCAAACTGTTTGAGTGCAGCCTCTTCCGTATACGTACCAAGCGGACCTAAAAAAGCAATTGAAAGTTCTTTTTCTAAAGCGCGACAATTTGACATGACCGCACGAAAAATATGACTAACCGCCTCACTAGAAAGTGGCCCCTCATTCGTCGCTTGCATCGCGCGCAATACTTGTGCTTCGCGCTCAGGACGATAAATAACACCATCTTCTTTGATATGTCCTATCTCACGAGCAAGCTTTGCCCGCTCGTTTACAAGCTTGAGTAATTGTAAATCAATTGCATCAATTTTTTCTCTAAATTTTTTCAATAAATCAGTCATCTAAAGATTTTACCTAATGTGAATTCTTAAATGATTGCATATAGTCAACTAGCGCCTGTACACCTTCTATCGGCATTGCATTGTATAGACTAGCACGCATACCACCAACGGAACGATGGCCTTTTAATTGCAATAACCCAGCCGCTTCGGCACCTGCTATAAAAGCAGCATTTAAGGTTTCATCTGTTAAGAAAAATGGCACGTTCATCCGTGAGCGATTATCGATCGCAATTTGATTAATATAAAAATCGGTTGAGTCAATATAGTCGTACAACAATGTGGCTTTGGCAATATTCAGCTGTTCAATCGCTGCAACGCCTCCCTGCTCCAACAACCATTCAAACACTAAACCAGCTATGTAAATACCATAGGTTGGTGGCGTATTCACCATACTGTGGTTTTCAGCTTGCTCTTTCCAATGAAAAACACCTGGCGTTAATGGCGATGCTTGATTGAGTAAATCTTCTCTGACGACGACAAGACACAAGCCAGCTGGACCGATATTTTTTTGCGCGCCCGCATAGATAACGCCATATTTTGACACATCTACGGGGCGCGATAAAATGTGCGAGGACATATCTGCGACAATTGGTACATGACCAGCATCTGGCAACCCATCAAACTCGACGCCGTTAACTGTTTCATTGGTACAAATATGTAGATAAGCCGCGTTTTTATTTAATGTCCAACTCGCAAAATCAGGCACATGCGTAAAAGGCTCGCTGTTCGTGACGATATCAATATCGCCTAACACTTTTGCTTCTTTTACGCTACGCTTACTCCAGCTACCCGTAATCGCATAATCTGCGCGTTTGCTATTAAGCAAATTAAGCGGAATCATTACATTCTCAGCAATGGCTCCACCTTGCAAAAATAACACTTTATAATGATTAGGCACATTCAGTAGCGTGCGAAAATCAGCTTCAGTCTTAGCTAAAATACTTAAAAACTCTTTGCCACGATGCGACATTTCCATCACAGACATACCACTACCATGCCAGTCCAGCATTTCAGCCTGAGCGCGCTTCAATACAGAAGGCGGTAACACTGCAGGCCCAGCAGAGAAATTATAGATTTTCTGCATCTAATTATTCACTATCTTCTGCATCATCGGTTTCAACCACTTTCTCAAGACCAGATAATTTTTCACCTTGACCTAAGTTAATCAGTGTCACGCCTTGTGCAGCACGACCCATATCACGAATCTCTTTCACACGCGTACGAATCAGCACACCGCCAGTGGTAATCAACATAATTTCATCGTCCGCAGTCACTAATCGAGCGGCAATCGCTTTACCATTACGCTCACTAATCGCAATCGCTTTAACGCCTTGTGTGCCGCGACCAGAGTGACGGAAGTCAGATAGTTTTGTACGTTTTCCATAGCCGTTTTCAGTTGCAACCAATACCGATTGTTGATCATCATTGGCAATGAGCAATGACAATACTTGCTGCCCGGCAGCCAGCTTCATACCACGCACGCCACGGGTTGCACGACCCATTGGACGCACATCATCTTCTGTAAACCAAACTGCTTTACCACCATCTGAAACTAAAACAATATCATTATTACCGTTGGTAATTTCTGCACCAATCAGATAATCACCTTCATCCAGTTTAATCGCAATGATGCCTGATTTACGTGGTTTATTAAATTCTGTTAAAGCCGTTTTCTTAACGGTGCCTTTGGCAGTTGTCATGAAAATGAATTCATTTTCAGTAAACTCTTTAACAGGCAAGATTGCGTTAATTTTTTCACCTTCCGCCAATGGAAATAAATTCACAATCGGTTTACCGCGCCCAATTCGACTACCTTGTGGCACTTCATAAACTTTCAACCAATAGACCTGACCCAAACTACTGAAACATAAAATATAGTCATGCGTATTAGCAATAAATAATTTATCAATAAAGTCATCTTCTTTTGTTGGTGCAGCTGTTTTACCACGACCACCGCGTTTTTGTGCGCGATACTCTTCCAGCAACTGCGATTTCACATAGCCTGTATGCGACAACGTCACTACAACATCTTGCGGTGTAATTAAATCTTCTAATGATAAATCTTGCGTACTCACCACAATTTCACTGCGACGCTTATCACCGAAACCTTTACCAATTTCAGTCAACTCGTCTTTAATCATTGCGGTTACACGCGGCGCTTTTGCCAAAATATCTAATAAATCAGCAATTACATCCATTACTTCTTTATATTCATTAACAACTTTATCTTGTTCTAAACCTGTTAACCGTTGTAAACGCATTTGGAGAATTTCTTGCGCTTGTACACTAGAAAGTTTGTAGCCATTTGGCGTTAGACCAAAATCAACAGCCAAGCCATCTGGACGCGATGCTTCCATTGCTGCACGTTTCAACATTTCCTCGACGACTGGCGATGTCCATGCACGCTCCATCAATTTTTCTTTAGCTTCTGGCGGCGTTGGTGCGGCTTTAATGATTGCAATCATTTCATCCACATTGGCCAATGCCACAGCAAGCCCTTCTAATACATGGCCACGCTCACGTGCTTTTTTAAGTTCAAACACGGTTCTACGCGTAATCACTTCACGGCGATGACGTAGAAATGCTTCAAGAATCTGTTTAAGATTTAATAGTTGTGGCTGACCATCTAACAGGGCCACCATATTCATCCCAAACGTATCTTGCAATTGCGTTTGTTTGTATAAGTTATTGAGTACAACTTCTGGTACTTCCCCACGCTTTAACTCAATGACTACGCGCATACCAGATTTATCTGACTCATCACGCAGGTCAGAAATGCCTTCTATTTTTTTATCATTCACTAACTCAGCAATTTTTTCAATTAGCGTCTTTTTATTGACTTGATAGGGCAGCTCATCAATAATAATTGATTGACGGTTACCCGCTTTATCCATATCTTCAAAATGCGTGCGCCCGCGCATCACTACTCGGCCGCGACCTGTCCGATACCCTTCTTTCACACCCGTGGTACCGTAAATAATACCCGCCGTCGGAAAATCTGGCGCAGGAATTAAATCAATCAATTCGTCTATTGTGGTTTCTGGATTTTCTAGCAATGCTAAACAAGCGGCTAACACTTCATTTAAGTTATGTGGTGGAATATTAGTCGCCATTCCAACTGCAATACCCGAACTACCATTAATCAATAAGTTTGGAATACGCGCTGGCATGATGAGTGGCTCGTGTTCAGATCCATCATAGTTTGGACCAAAATTGACGGTCTCTTTATCAATATCCGCTAATAACTCATGGGCAATTTTTGACATGCGAATTTCGGTATACCGCATCGCCGCCGCGTTATCGCCATCAACAGAACCAAAGTTACCCTGACCATCGACTAACATATAGCGCAATGAGAAATTTTGCGCCATACGAACAATGGTGTCATACACAGCTGTATCTCCATGTGGATGATATTTACCAATAACATCACCAACAATACGTGCTGATTTTTTATACGGCTTGTTATAATCGTTACCCAACTCATGCATCGCAAACAACACGCGTCTATGTACAGGCTTCAACCCGTCACGCACATCTGGCAATGCCCTACCCACAATGACGCTCATTGCGTAATCAAGGTAAGAGCGACGCATTTCATCTTCTAAGCTAATCGGCAGGGTTTCTTTTGCGAATTGATCCATGATTTATTCCGTAGTTGTTCCGTTTTTTATATAAGACAGTCGCTTTTTGTCAGCGCATTTTATAAGAGTTTTAATCATTAAATTTTAGCATGTTTACGTTGCTAGGGCAGTCTTTTAAGCAATTATTCCCATAAAAAACGAGGCTAAAAGCCCCGTTTTAAAATCAAAGCGCTCTTATAGCAATTAGATTACGTCAATAACACAAGATCCGCTTTTAGATCATCCTCGTGCTCCAAGCCCACTGCGATTCTAATTAAGCTATCTTTAACACCTGAGGCCGCTCTTGCCTCCTTGCTGACGCGACTATGCGTAGTCGTTGCTGGGTGTGTAATGGTGCTTTTGACATCCCCAAGGTTGGCTGTAATCGAAATCATTTGTGTCGCATCAATTAATGCCCATGCTGCCTCTTGCTCTGTTTGACCATTATTTGGCTTTACTTCAAAACTTACAATTCCGCCGCCACTACTTTGCTGTTGCATCGCTAATGCATGCTGTGGATGTGATTTGAGGCCAGGATAGAACACCCGCGCAACTTGTGGTTGCGCTTCTAGCCAGGTGGCCAATGCCAATGCATTAGAGGCATGCGCTGCCATTCTAATTGGCAAGGTTTCTAATCCCTTTAGAAAAACCCAAGCATTAAATGCACTCATGGTCACGCCTGCGGTGCGTAAAAAGCCATAGACAGGTTCCATTAATACTGCTGAACCAAGTACTGCGCCACCTAAACAACGACCTTGCCCATCGATGTACTTGGTAGCGGAATGAATAATAATATCAGCGCCTAATGCTAATGGTCGCTGAATCACTGGTGTACAAAAACAATTATCTACTACCAAATATGCACCTGCCTGATGTGCAATATCCGCTAAAGCTTGAATATCACAAACTTCTGTTAATGGATTCGATGGCGTTTCCACAAAAAATAATTTTGTTTTCGGCCTAATAGCTGCTTGCCAAGCACTGTTGTCCGTTAATGAAACTAGCGTTACTTCTAAACCCCAGCGTTTTAATATATTAGTAAATAGCTGTACTGAAGTCCCAAAAATACTTTGTGAAGCCACCACATGATCGCCCACCGAACACAAACCCATCACACAGGCCAAAATGGCAGACATACCGCTAGCGGTTGCTACGCATTGCTCAGCATCTTCCATGGCTGCTAGCTTATCTTGGAATGCAGTCACGGTTGGATTGGTAAAGCGTGAATAGATATTACCTGGCTCTTCACCGCTGAATCGGGCAGCCGCTTGTGCAGCACTTTCAAACCGAAAGCTAGAGTTTAAAAAAATAGCTTCTGAGTTTTCACCTAGCTCAGTTGGCGCATTACCTGCCCGTACGCTCAGTGTATCTGGATGGTATTTTTTAATCATTGACTTCTCTTCATGATGTTGTTCTAAACATGCTTAGCTATACAAGAAAAAACCCGCATAGCAGATTGGCTAAAACGGGGTTTTTGTCTCGCTTTAGCAGGATTTATATTGCGCTCGCAAGCTGAGTTAGGCTTTGTTTAATGTTGGCCACTCAAATCAGCGCACTTTCATTTAACGCTCAAACTAAGCCGATGTCAAGTCTGTTTTAGACTACATGATCAAGTCGCTTGTGAAGTAAACTCATCGTCCTCGCTACCCACTAAATTCAAGTCCATCTGCGTGGTTGAGTTAGGGGGCATTTTTTTTTGCGTGGAATCACGTCGCAATGATTCAATGCGACTGAGGTAAGCCACATCGACATCACCCGTCACGTAATGACCATCAAAACAACTAGAATCAAAATCCTTGATATTGGGATTCAACGCTAACACATTGGCCTCCAACGCTTCTAAATCTTGATAAATCAGGCCATCTGCGCCAATTTCATCGCAAATTTCTTGGTCTGTTCTACCTGTCGCCAACAACTCGTCCCGGCTTGGCATATCAATGCCATACACATTTGGAAAACGCACTGGTGGCGCTGCAGAGGCAAAATATACTTTGCTAGCGCCCGCATCGCGTGCCATTTGCACAATTTGTTTTGAAGTGGTGCCGCGCACAATCGAATCATCAATTAACAATACATTTTTACCTTCAAATTCAACCCTGATTGGATTAAGCTTTTGGCGCACTGATTTTTTACGGAGTGCTTGTCCTGGCATAATAAACGTACGGCCGATATAACGATTTTTAATAAACCCTTCTCGGTATTCCAATCCTAATGCAACGCCAACCTGCAATGCACTTGGGCGACTAGTATCTGGAATTGGAATCACCACATCAATATCGAGATGACCCCACTGACGTTTAATCTTCTCCGCTAAACTAGCACCCATGTCTAGGCGTGTTTGATAAACAGACACGCCATCAATGACAGAATCAGGTCTAGCTAAATAAACATACTCAAAAATACACGGCGTTAATTGTGGATTTTCAGCACATTGCTTACTGAATAAATTGCCTTCCATATCAATAAAAATGGCTTCGCCAGGCGCAACATCTCGCATGAACTTAAAGCCAAGCACATCTAATGCAACGCTTTCTGAAGCGACAATATATTCAGTCCCTTTGTCGGTGTCCATTTTACCAATGACCAATGGTCTAATGCCATGCGGATCGCGGAAAGCTAGCAATCCAAAGTCAGCAATCATGGCTACAACGGCATAAGCACCTTTGCAACGACGATGAACACCTGCAACCGCATCAAACGCCATGTCATTATTGAGCACCGCACTTTTTGATGTTTTTTCAATTTCATGCGCTAGTACGTTAAGCAATACTTCAGAGTCTGAACTGGTATTAATATGTCGTAAATCTTGCTTAAACATTTCTGATTTTAATTGCTCAGAATTGGTTAAATTACCATTGTGTCCAAGCACAATGCCGAATGGAGAATTCACATAAAAAGGCTGCGCTTCAGCCGCGCTTGAGGAACCAGCTGTTGGATATCGCACATGCGCGATACCTGCATTGCCGATCAAACTACGCATGTGGCGGGTTTGAAATACATCCTTCACCAAGCCATTGCTTTTATGCATGAAAAAAGTATTCCCATCACAAGTGACAATACCAGCAGCGTCTTGACCCCGATGTTGTAACACTAATAAACCGTCATACAACAGTTGATTGACTGGGTTTTTACCTACAATCCCTAGAATTCCACACATATTATGGCATCGTCCTTAAAACAATTAAGCTATTTAATTACAAACTAATCAAACTTAACATGTTTGCTGATACCTTCAGGCAACCATGGCAACGCTGATTTAACTAACATTTCAAGTGGCTCACTCAACACCGCATCGGTCCACATTTGTTCTTTTGGTAAGCTGGTAAATCCAGCTAAAAAAACCAATACACTAACGATTAGTAATCCTTTTGCGAAACCAAAAATTAGACCAAAAAGTCGATTTAAGCCACCTAACCCGACTTTGCTAACAATGCCAGAAATTGCCATCGCCAATAATCCAGTTAACAATAACACTGCAATCAACAAAATCAAAAAAGCAATCAGTGTTCTAAACCCTTCAGTTAGAATACCTTCTGGTAAAAAAGCCGCTAACATTGACGAGTAGATTTTTGCCATATAAAACGCAGCAATCCACCCCAAAATAGACAACATTTCCTTCACCGCACCGCGCATCATACTCACTACAATACACAAGACAGCAATCGCTATTACAATATAATCAAAACTGGTCAAACAAGCACTTCCTTATTTTTGGCTAAAAACCATGCCAGTTAGTCCTGCATCTTTAATATTTTTAAGTGCGATAATCGCTTCACTTTCACCCGTAAAATTAGTTGTACGTAAGCGCGTTTTTTCACCCGTATCGGTTGTGATTTTTTCAGTAACTGGTCTATAGCCTAATTCGCTCAGTTTGACCTGTAATTTTTTAACATTTTCCGGATCAGAAAACACCCCGATTTGTACATAAAATTGATTATCTACACTTGGTACAGGCAACTTAACTAAGGTTTCTTTTGCTACTTCTGACTTTTTTTCAACCGAATTAATCGTTACTTTGGGGTTAGGTTCAACTTTATCTACTATTTTCGGCGTTTCTTTTGGCTTATTGATTTCGGCTGCTTTTTCAGGCTCAACTTTTTGCGCAGTCTTTGGCAACTCAATCATTTCTTCATCAGTGTTAACGCCATCAATCTCAACAGGAATAGAATCATTAAAGATTGGATCTGAAACGCTATTAGGCAACACAATCGCAATTTCTTGCTGTGGTGCCATTGTTGTTCGATCTTTTAATAACATTGGCAAGACAATAACCATGAGTATCGCTAGCACAATTGCACCAACGAGACGACGGCGCGCGCGTTTTTTTAAAATTAGTTCTAGATCAGATTGATCGTTCTGCATTTACATCCCTTGAATATTTAAAACATCAATCGCATCGGCTACCGTGTAAAACGATCCAAAGACAATAATTCTATCATTTTTGTCAGCTTCTATACAGGCTGAACGTAAGGCATCTGCTACGCAATCAAACTGCTTTGTTAATCCATTTTCAGTCTGTAATTGCAGATAGATTGCCAAATCCTGCGCGGTTGCGCCACGTATATGATGAATATCAGCTAAATACCAAAGCGAAATATGTGGTAAAAGCGCACGAATAACTTGTTCAATGTCTTTATCTGCCAACATAGCAAAAACACCCAATGTTCGTCCGTTACATGGGTTATTTTTTAGATTCTGCGCTAAAGAAACTGCCGCCTGCGGATTATGTGCGACATCTAAAATAATGTCTGGTTTTTGACTTACCTGATAAAAGCGACCTTGCAAAGTCACCGTTTTAAGTGTTTCACCAATACGATCTATATCGACTGGTAATTGATTATTCAAGCTTTCTACTGCGCAAATCGCACAGGCTGCATTATTTAATTGAAAATCACCTTGCAGCATCAATGGCGGCATCAATAAAGTATGTTGATTTGTTTCATATTGCCAGCCATTCAATAATTGACTGACTGAAAAATCACGGTTAATTAGGCGCAAATCAGCCCCAATTGCATGCGCATGATCAATCACTGTTGCAGGCGGATTTGCATCTCCACATATGGCTATTTTATGTGGTCGATAAATACCTGCTTTTTCTGTGCCGATTTTTTCTCGAGTATCACCTAGATATTCTAAATGATCCAAATCAACACAAGTAATAATCGAACAGCTTGGCTCAAAAACATTCACCGCATCTAAACGCCCACCCATTCCAACTTCTAAAATGGCAATATCTAAATCGAATTGCATAAAATGCCACATTGCCGCCAATGTGCCCATTTCAAAATAAGTCAACACTATATCGCCGCGCGCTTGTTCGACTGCGGAAAAGGCGGTGCATAAATCTTCATCCGACACCATTTGATGATTAACGCGCACTCGCTCGTTATAACGCTTTAAATGTGGTGAAGTATAAGTACCAACTCGATAACCAGCGGCGAGATAAATACGATCGAGCATGGCGCACGTCGATCCTTTGCCATTGGTTCCTGCAACACTAATAATAGGAAATGATGGCGACAAGTCCATGCGCGTGGCAACTTCGCTCAGCCGCTCTAAACCCATCGCGATCGATTTTGGATGAAGTGCTTCAATATAAGTCAACCACTGTGGAAGTGATTGTGGGATTAAATCATTCACAAAAATGGTCGCCGAACAAAAATAGCGGTTAAATAGCGTGCATTAAGTTAGATAATAAATTATGTAATTTTTCCCGCATTTCGCGTCGATCAACAATCATGTCAATGGCACCATGCTCCAATAAAAACTCAGCGCGTTGAAAACCATCTGGTAACGTTTCTCGCACAGTTTGCTCAATTACACGCGGACCAGCAAAACCAATTAGTGCATTTGGCTCGGCAATAATAATATCGCCTAACATGGCAAAACTAGCCGATACTCCGCCCATAGTAGGATCGGTTAAAATCGAAATAAAGGGCAAGCCAGCTTGAGACAGCTTAGTCAAAGCGGCGCTTGTTTTTGCCATTTGCATTAATGATAGCAACCCTTCTTGCATGCGCGCACCACCACTAGCGGCAATACAGATGAACGGTGTTTTATGTTGAATGGCTGCATTAACGCCGCGCACAAAGCGTTCACCAACAACAGAACCCATTGATCCGCCCATGAATTTAAATTCAAAAGCAGCAACCACAACAGGCATCTCCAAAATTGCGCCTTGCACCACAATTAAAGCATCCAATTCTTTAACTGTTTTTTGCGCTTCTTTCATGCGCTCTGAGTATTTTTTGCTATCTTGAAATTTCAATGAATCTACTGGCGCTACATTTGCACCAATCTCTATTTGATTACCCTGATCGAGCAAAAAACCAATTCTTGCTCTAGCTGAAATACGGTTGTGGTGATCACATTGTGGACATACTTCTGAGTTGGTTTCTAAATCAGTTTTATACAATACAGACTGACAGGAGTCGCATTTGCTCCACAATCCTTCAGGCATAGTGCGTTTTTGCACGTTACCAACAACATGTTGAATCTTTTGTGGAATCTTATCTAACCAACTCATCGCCTACCCCAATATTGATTTAATCGATTGCTATACGCAATTCTTTTATTAATGCACTGATATTTGCAACTAATGTTTCTTCACTTGATTGCTCAATTGTTAATACTGTACGACTACCAACCACAACGGCATCGGCAAACGCGGCAACTGATTTTGCCGTAGCTGCGTCTTTAACACCAAAACCGACTCCAACTGGCAAGCTTGTTTGTTTACGAATATTCGCTACGCGTGCCTTTACTTCTTCAACATCCAAGTTAGCTGCGCCTGTTACGCCCTTTAACGACACATAATATAAGAAACCTGTTGCTTGTTTCACCACTAAATCAATGCGTTTTGCCTCAGTTGTTGGTGAGAGCAAGAAAATGCTATCGATATCATGCTTATTCAATTCGCCAATAAATACTTCACACTCTTCTGGTGGATAATCGACTGTCAACACGCCATCAACACCAGACTCTTTAGCACTCGCAGCAAAAGCCGTAGTACCCATCGCTTCAATTGGATTGGCATAGCCCATTAATACAACTGGCGTTTTGTCATCATTAAGTCGAAATTCTTTGACTAACGCCAACACATTACGCAAACCTACTTTATGCGCTAATGCGCGCTCACTGGCACGTTGAATGACTGGGCCATCTGCCATCGGATCAGAAAAAGGTACGCCTAATTCGATAATATCCGCACCTGATTTGACCATTGCATGCATCAACTCAACTGTGAATTTTGGATGCGGATCGCCTGCGGTGATATAAGGAATGAGTGCTTTTTTGTTATTCGCTTTTAAGCTTGCAAAGGTTGATTGTATTCTTGACATAGTTAAGTCTAATTTTTATAAAGTAATGTTAGCGAGTTGGGCTACTGTATTGATATCTTTATCACCACGACCAGAAAGGTTGACTAAAATAATCTCGTCTTTACGCATGGTTTTAGCCATTTTTTCTGCTTGTGCTAGCGCATGACTAGACTCTAATGCGGGAATAATACCCTCAGTGCGACACAAACTATGAAAAGCAGTCATTGCTTCATCATCAGTAATACCAACGTATTCTGCACGCTTAATATCTTTTAACCATGCATGTTCTGGTCCAACACCAGGATAATCCAAACCAGCTGAAATGGAATGTGTTTCAATAATATTGCCATCTTCATCTTGCATTAAATAGGTGCGATTGCCGTGTAAAACGCCAACGGCGCTGTTACTGCTCAATGGCGCTGCATGTCGACCCGTTTCCAAGCCCAGTCCTGCGGCTTCAACACCGATTAAGCGCACATTAGGCACATCAATATAGGGATAAAAAATACCCATGGCATTAGAACCACCCCCTACGCAAGCCACAATCACATCTGGCTGGCGTCCAACCATGTCTTGCATTTGCTCTTTAGCTTCAATACCAATGACGGCTTGAAAATCGCGCACGATCATCGGATAAGGGTGTGGACCAGCCACTGTGCCGATGATATAAAACGTGTCTGAAATATTAGTTACCCAGTCACGCATCGCTTCATTTAATGCATCTTTAAGCGTTTTAGAACCACTTTCTACTGGCACCACTGTTGCACCAAGTAGTTTCATTCTAAACACATTAGGCGCTTGACGTTTTACATCTTCGCTGCCCATATAAACCACGCATTCCAAGCCCAAACGCGCGGCAATTGTTGCTGTTGCCACGCCATGTTGACCTGCGCCGGTTTCGGCAATCACTCTAGGCTTACCCATGCGTTTAGCCAACAGTGCTTGGCCGATCGTGTTATTAACTTTATGCGCACCTGTATGATTTAAATCTTCACGTTTTAAATAGATTTGAGCACCGCCAACTTTATCAGACCATCGCTTTGCATGATAAGTCGGGCTCGGCCGACCGACAAAGTGCTTTAAATCATAGGCATACTCAGCAAGAAACTCAGGATCATAGCGATACTTTTCATACATCAACCGTAATTCATCCAAAGCTTCAATCAAAGTCTCCGCGACAAAAGAACCACCGAATTGACCAAAGTGACCGCGTTCGTCTGGCATATCGTATAACTGCATTAATTACCCCTTAACTATTAGCAAGCTGAATCACACACCCAATTAATCATTTTAAATCATTTAGTTAACCATTAACTGCCGCCATAAAAGCAGCAATTTTTATTACATCCTTAATTCCTTTTGCTTGTTCCACGCCACCACTCACATCAACAGCATAAGGCTTAACTTGCTTTATCGCCTCTTTTACATTATCTGGCGTTAAACCACCTGCAAGAATAATCGATTTGCCCATAGAGTGAGGAATTAAATTCCAATCAAACACTTGACCAGTTCCACCAACAGCCTCATGAGAATGCGCATCCAATAACAACGCTTTAGCACTCGTAAAGGTTTGTGCGTATTGTATCAAATTTGTGTCGGATTTAACGCGAATTGCTTTTAAATAAGGCAAACCATATTGTACACATTCAGCTTCCGACTCATCGCCATGAAACTGTAACAAGTCAATATTCACATTGGCTAATACGGCATTCACTTCCTGTTGAGTGGGATTGACAAATAAGGCAACCACGCTAACTAAAGGTGGCACTGCTGCACTGATTGCAGCTGCTTGTGCAATCGTTACGCAGCGAGGACTAGGCGCATAAAAAACCAAACCAATTGCATCAGCCCCTTGCTCAACAGCTGATAATACATCCTCCACCCGAGTAATACCGCAAATTTTCACACGCGTTCGCATAAATCCAGTCACTTGTTGATTGATGAATCTGTAAGCCTATCTCAAACTCAACAGGCTGTCACAACTTCCTATCATTGATTAAAGCTAAATTATCTCAATGTGCTGTTTTTCGCTTGGTAGCTGCCATTTTGAATCATAGGTAACGCCAGTTAAATACAAGCCATTAGCAGAGAAAGTTGGCGGGGAAATTGTTCTATCCTGTTTTGCCAGCAAATCTCTAATGTGTTCTGGCCGGTTTTTTCCATTACCCACATAAATTAACGCGCCCAACATATTGCGCACTTGATGCTGTAAAAATGCGTTTGCAACAAATTTAAAGACAAATTTATTGCCAAATTGTTCAATACTGGCTTCATGTAACGTTCTAATCGGCGTCTTTGCTTGACATTCGCTGGCGCGAAAAGCACTGAAGTCATGCTCTCCAATTAGATAATTAGCGCCTTGTTGCATTGCTTGCAGATCGAGTGGTAAATGGTACCACCCTGCTTTAGTCGCAAGAATCGCTGGCCCAATTGAATGATTAACCAGTAAATATTGGTACTGTCGAAGTTGCGCTGAAAATCTTGCATGAAAATCATCCGTTACGACTTTTGACCAAACAACCCGAACAGTCGCAGGTAAGAATGCATTAACCCCTCGTGTCCATGCGCTATCAGGCCGCATGGCATGCGTATCAAAATGCACAACTTGCATGAGCGCATGTACGCCTGTATCCGTTCTGCCTGCGGCGTGTACACGAATGGGATGTTGCGCGATAGCCGCAATAGCGCCTTCTATCGCATCTTGCACACCACAACCATTTGGTTGACTCTGCCACCCACAAAAACTTGTGCCATCGTACTCTATACCTAATGCAACCCGCATCTAATTACCAACAATAAAACTGGCTATCCACAATATCAACATAACACTGAGAACAATATAATCAATCTGAGTTTGCTGAGGATTCTCTAAGCGAATAACAACCTCTTCATCTTCCGTATCGATTTCTGCGTCCAAATAGTGAGAGAGTCCTTGCGTCATGAATAGTTTTTTTCCACTGGATTGTTGTAAATCGACATAGTGTAGGGTTAGCCACAAACGTGCGGCAAAGCGCTTTATATCAAGCCCCAAAGAAGATAATGGCTGTAGTAAGAAATAAATGCCTGAGATTAATTCCTGTTTAGTATTTTGCATTAATATTAATGACAGCATTGCTAGCATGGTTGCAATCCTTAGCACCTGCTCTAGTCCCATCAAAACACCCTCATAGCTAGGCTTAAGGCTAAAAGGCCATGCGGCAATGTGCTCTCCTGGCGTATTGAACGCAAATATAGCAAACATAACCAAGTAAAACCACTTAAGCCGATAGATCAGGCGAAAATAATGCCGATTATTAAGCTTTACTAATCGTGCTAACAATATGGGTATCAGCATCAATAATAGCGTGATATGCCAACCATTAACCAATAATGCAAAAAGCAAAAAAGTGATTAGCTGTGTTTTTGTATTCAGTTTAAACATTCACTTTGCCTACCTCATTTTGATCAAATCCATTGTAATGCATATAAAAAGCCGGACATAAGCCCGGCTTTAGATAATTAGCGCACATTAAGCTAATGAAACTAATATCTGATTTGCACGCTCACGTTGGCTGGCATTACCGTCTTTTAACACTTCATCTAATAATTCTTTCGCACCGTCTTTATCTTCCATATCAATATAAGCTGCAACTAATTCTAATTTAGTCTCAACCTCTTCATACGCTGGCGTCATTTGCTCTTCTACAGCTTGTGCTTCGTCAGCATCAGGCTCAGCTTCATGGTCTGTCACAAGAGAAACGACATCACTCATCTCTAAAGAGATACTTGACACATCTAACGCATTAGCATTTTTCGCATCAAGCACTATGTCGTTACTTTCTTTTTCAATGCCAACATCAAGGTCTTTAAGAGAGCTTTCCTCAACATTGCCTGAAGGTGTGTGATTTGTCTCAATATCGTTTGTAATTGGCATATCTAATGTCAATTCACTCGGCACTTCAAACGGTATGTCTGATGTTGCCATCTCGGCACGTTGAAGCGATATTTCCGTAGGGAAGTTATCGAAACCTGCCACAAGCGGCTTATCTTCATCATTGTCTGAAATTGAAAAGTCTAAATCAACTTCAGCTGCTAATGGTGAATCAGAAAAATCTGACACATCCAGTTCGTCATCTGCAGCTTCATTCATGACTGATTGAGATTTTACTGACTCAAATTTAGCTATTTCAGGCGAAGTTGATTGAGTTGCAACAAAATCAGGTTCTCGCATAGTTTCATCAAACGGGCTTTGTTCAAAGGCGCTTACTTCAACTAGATTTTGATCAGCAGGCTTCGGATTAACTGTTTCATTTAACTGATACAGCGGGTTAGCTGGTTCTAACTTGGACCCCATCTCGGCCACTTTTATCCAAATTGGATTGTCAGCGCCTAAAGCGGTGAGCATTTCCCCAGCAACTGTTTCAAAAGCCTCTGCGTTTTGATTAGATGCATACATCTCAAGCAACTTATGATGCAACGCATAACGCTCAGGCTCTTTTAATATTGCCTCTTTTAGAGTTTCTTCCGCTTGCGCATCACGACCATAGGCTATATAAACTTCAGCCTCGGCAATTGGATCAACATCGTTCGCATCAGTCAACCCTCCGCTAGCACTATCAGAAAAGTCAGGTGAAAATGCAGCATCGCCTGTTGCAACATTGCCAGAAGCGCTCTCTCCAGACACGGCACTTGCTTCCAAACTAGCTGAAGTCATTATGCCTTGCTCTAAATCGTTAAGTTGCTTACTACGTTGACTTCCAAGGAATAACCAAACAGCCATTAGCAATACCAATATACCAGCGATAGCTAATAAGATTTTTTTGTTTATGTTGCTAAGCTTATTTAAAGTAGCATCAATCAAACTAGGCTGTTCTACCGTCTCTTGTGATTTAACGCTTTCTTGCATATCAGGCTTTGCATTAAGCGCTGATTGATTAGTCTCTGCTGACTTACTTTCTGTTTCTTGAACAACTTGGCTTTGAGTAGATTGTTTTTGCGCGTTTAGCATTGCGTTATTTTTAAGCACCAACAATTTTTGCATGTCTTCGATTTGCTTTTCTAACGCAGCCGTTCTATCTTCTGCCTCTTTCAAGGCTTTTTCACGCGCACTAATCTCTTCTTCTAATGCCGTTAATTTAGCTTGGATATTCGCATTTTCTTCAGTTGGAACGGCTGTTGATAGTTTTACAACATCTTTAGCAGTATCCGTTGAGATAGACTTATCTTCCGCAGCTGAATTAATTTTTCCACTGCTTGACTGCCTATCTTCGGCAATTGCTTGCGCTGCTTTTTGTGCAATAGCTTCTGCTAATTGATGTCGATATTGATTCCAATCAGCTGTTTGCAGTTTAATTTCATCATTAGCATACTGATTAGTCATTGCATTTAATGTGTCTGCTGAAGGCGCTAGTAAAATCTTGCCAACTTTAAGTCGATTCATGTTTTTACCATCAAAAGCTTCAGGATTCGCTTCAAAAAGCGCAACCAATACTTTATCTAAATCAACACCTGCTGGTTGCATACGACGTGCGATTTTGTACAAAGTATCGCCTGTTTTCGTTAAATGCTCTTGTGCAGATGAAGCCTCTGCTTGAACAGTAGTCGCAGTAGTAGACGGTTGAATAAGGGCAGGCATTGCATTGCTGAGCGATGTACTATCAAGCTGATTACTCGTTATTGCTTGGGCTTGATTGGTGTTTGGCTGATAACTAGGCGGATCTAATAACAATGTGTACTGTCTAGAGATTCGACCATTACGCCACTCCACTACCACCAGCAAATCCAAAAATGGGTCTGCAATTGGGCTATTTGAAGTCAACTTAAGAATATGATTTCCCGCTTGTTTAATTAAACGTAGTTGAATTTCATCATGTACGGCTAATCGCGTTAAACCTTGCTCTAGATAAACCGCTTCTGAATCAATTTTAGCTTGCAATGATACCGTCTCAGCTGGCGTCATAGACAATAGCTCGATACTCGCGTTTAAGGGCTCGCCAAGTGCTGACGTCACACTAGCTAGTCCTAACTCTGCCGCAGAAGCGGATATCGGAAATGCCGTCAAAAATAAAACGATTGCTATTTTCTTTATTATCGAGAAATGCACTATTTCACCTTAAAATTTCGACGCTAAAATCGCAAGGATTATCGCCATGTATATATAATAAAATCAAGCTAGCATCAATTAGTTTTAGATGCAAGCAAACAACACCGATTACGTTCTGTATTGCTCAATATTTTTATGGGCATTGTCGCTATTTCAGTAAAGCATTCTATTGATCATTCACTAGAATGCGTAGCATGCGCCGCAATGGTTCTGCAGCCCCCCATAACAACTGATCACCCACCGTAAATGCCGACAAGTACTCATCGCCCATTGCTAATTTACGTAATCGACCCACTGGTGTCGATAATTTACCCGTCACCGCTGCAGGAGAAAGCGCTTGAATACTCGTTTCGCGCTGATTAGGTACAACTTTCGCCCATTCATTCGCTTCGGTTAACATTTGTTCTATTTCATTTAACGGCACATTGTTTTTTAATTTAATTGTCAGCGCCTGGGAGTGGCAACGCATCGCACCAATACGGACACAAAGACCATCAATTGGAATTGGATTCCCAGTGCGACCAACGATCTTATTCGTTTCAACACTACCCTTCCATTCTTCTTTACTTTGTCCATTGGCAAATTCTTTATCAATCCAAGGAATTAAACTACCCGCCAATGGCGCACCAAAATGTGCTATTGGCAATAAATCCGATTGAATAGTTTCTGCAACCACGCGATCAATTTCTAATATAGCAGATGATGGGTCTGCCAATAAATCTTGAACAGAGGCATGAATTGTACCCATTTGTGCAATTAACTCGCGCATATTTTGTGCGCCTGCGCCAGAGGCTGCCTGATAAGTCATGGAACTTACCCATTCAATTAAATCAGCTTTAAACAAGCCGTGCAAGGACATCAGCATCAATGAAACAGTGCAATTGCCACCAATCCAATTTTTACCACCCGTGTGCAACGCTTCTTTGATGACATTCATATTGACTGGATCCAGTACAATCACAGCTTCTTTTTCCATCCGAAGAGTTGACGCTGCATCGATCCAATGACCATTCCAGCTATCGGCTCGTAATTGTGGGAATATTTCAGTGGTGTAATCTCCGCCTTGGCAAGACACAATCACATCCATAGCTTTTAATTCAGCTATATTTTTTGCATCTTTAAGTGCAGGCGAATCTTTTCCAACATCAGGCGCAATGCCACCGACTTGTGATGTCGTAAAAAATTGTGGTTCTATGTCTGCAAAATCATTCTCTTGCATCATGCGTTGCATCAACACAGAGCCGACCATTCCACGCCAACCAACAAAACCAACTTTCAACATACCCTATCCATTCCTGAATGCATAAACCATCACTGACTAAATAAATTTAACGATATATTTCATGCTTGCTGATTAATCTCTAAAATTGCCAAACTTCAGTGGAAAGTCGGTAATACTTTTTTTCACCAATGCAATCGCGTCTTGCAATACATCTCGTTTCGCGCCATTCACTCGCACTGCCTCACCTTGGATACTTGCTTGTACTTTCACACCACTATCTTTGATTGCCTTAACGATTTTCTTAGACAGATCGCTATCAATACCGTCTTTGACAACTAACTCTTGCTTAACTTTACTGCCAGAAATCCTTTGTATTGTTTTATGCTCTAAACGCTTAGTAGAGTCTGGCTCTTTCTTTTCCATGGCGGGCAATAAAATGTCTTTGATTTGATCTAACTGAAACTCATTGTCACCAAATAAAGTAATCACAGAATCCTTATCGTTAAATTCGGCTTTGGCTGAAGTGCCTTTAAAGTCATAACGATTGGTGATTTGTTTTGCGGCAGTATCGATCGAGTTACTTAACGCCACTTTATCTACCTCTGATGTAATATCAAATGAAGGCATACACTCTCCTTTAAGCTTTTCTTTTGTTAGCGATATAGAGCAATTAAATTACTCGTAGTGACATACGTAGTCTAAGGTTTCAACCGTTTCTATCTCAAAACTTGTATTACCGCCAATTGCGAATTTATCCCCAGCTTTATACGTTTTCCATTCATCTTGCCCTGCTAACTTAACGTTGCAAACACCAGTATTAATTTCCATCAACTCTGGAGATTCTGTGCTAAAGGTTAAAGTGCTTGGAAAAATAACACCTAAAGTATTACGCGTTCCATTTGGAAACAATACGGTATGACTCACACATTTACCATCAAAGTAAATATTGGCCTTCTTTTTTACACTTACATTATCAAACTGAGCCATGATTAATCTCCTAAATTTGTCTAATTATTATTATCGCAGAAAAGCGACCATCAGTAACAGTTAAGTCCCGTCAATCGCGTTTGCAATTAACACAACACTACATCGCTGCAACGATTTGGTCACCCATTTCAGAGCAGCTGACTTTTTTCATCCCTTGTTCGAAGATATCACCGGTACGGTAGCCAGCAGCCAATACTTTTTTCACCGCCGCTTCGATGCGAACCGCCGCAGTTTCATTATCAAAACTATAACGCAACATCATCGCAACAGACAATATAGTTGCGATGGGATTAGCCAAGTTTTTACCCGCAATATCTGGTGCTGAACCGTGTGATGGCTCATATAAACCTTGTTTACTTGCATTCAATGAAGCTGAAGCTAGCATACCGATTGAGCCTGTTAGCATAGAAGCTTCGTCAGACAAAATGTCGCCGAAAATATTACCCGTTACCATTACGTCAAATTGTTTTGGATTGCGGATTAACTGCATCGCCGCATTATCCACATACATATGGCTTAATTCGACTTCTGGATATTCTTTTGCTACGTCAATCACAATTTCTTTCCAGAATTCAGTTGTTTCTAACACGTTGGCTTTATCGACAGAACACAATTTCTTGCCGCGTTTCATCGCAATATCAAACGCCACATGCGCAATACGACGCACTTCTGATTCTTTATAAATCATAGTGTTAAAGCCTTCGCGTTCACCATTTTCATTGGTACGCATACCACGCGGTTGACCAAAGTAAACGTCACCAGTCAGTTCACGCACAATCATAATATCTAAGCCTGCAACCACTTCCGGCTTTAAGGTAGAAGCATTCGCTAATTCAGGAAAAAGCACCGCAGGGCGTAAGTTTGCAAATAAACCCAAATCTTTACGAATCGCCAATAAACCACGTTCTGGACGTAATGGACGATCGAGATTGTCATATTGCGGACCCCCTACTGCGCCAAGCAATACGGCATCTGCTGCGCGACACACTTTTTGGGTAAATTCTGGATAGGGGTGACCATATTCATCATAAGCCTGACCACCTAATGGCGCTTCTGTGAACGCCATTTCCAAACCCTCATTTTTCAATACCGTCAATACACGCAAGGCTTGTTTAACGATTTCTGGACCAATACCATCACCTGGTAATACTGCAATTTTCATCATTATTTTTCGTTCCTAATTCGTTATCTTTTAGCATTTCTACTGATTAAAATTTTCATACCACTTATATAAAGAAGCTTGTTAAGCAAACAACCATGGCTGCGCTAACTTGTGTTGATCTTCAAATGCTTTAATTTTATCTGTATGGATTAATGTCAATCCAATTTCGTCCAATCCATTGAGCAAGTTACGTTTTGATGTTTCGTTCACTTCAAAAGTAAACGCTTTACCTGATGGCATAACGACGGATTGTGAAGGCAAATCAACTTTCAAGGTATAACCATCAATTGCCTCACACTCCTTGAATAATTGGTCGACGATTTCAGCACTTGCTACAATCGGCAAAATACCGTTCTTAAAACAATTATTATAGAAAATATCAGCAAAACTTGGCGCGATAATCACGCGAAAACCATAATCATCAATCGCCCAAGGCGCATGCTCACGGCTAGAGCCACAACCAAAGTTTTCACGTGCCAATAATATTTGCGCACCCTTATAACGCGCTTGATTCAGCACAAAATCTTCATTTAATGGACGCGTGCTGCAATCCATATCAGGCTCGCCATAATTAGTATAGCGCCACTCATCGAATAAGTAAGGACCAAAGCCTGTCCGTTTGATTGACTTTAAAAATTGCTTAGGAATAATCGCATCCGTATCGACGTTTGCGCGGTCTAGTGGACAAGCTAATCCAATAATTTGTGTAAATGCTTTCATATTTTTTCTCCTCGCTTAAACGTTACGGACATCTACAAAATGACCTGCAATAGCAGCGGCTGCCGCCATAGCAGGACTAACTAAATGCGTCCGCCCCCCCGGGCCTTGGCGACCTTCAAAGTTACGATTTGAGGTTGATGCACAACGCTCACCAGCACTCAAACGATCCGCATTCATCGCCAAACACATTGAGCAGCCTGGCTCACGCCATTCAAAACCAGCTTCGATAAAAATTTTATCCAAACCTTCCTCTTCCGCCTGGCGTTTAACAATGCCAGAACCTGGCACCACCATGGCTACATCAATAGTGCTCGCCACTTTTTTACCTTTGGCAACCACAGCTGCTGCACGCAAATCTTCAATTCGTGAGTTGGTGCAAGAACCAATAAAAATTTTGTCCAATTTAATATCTTTAATCGGCATATTAGCTGTTAAGCCCATGTATTTAAGCGCATTTTCAATACTAGTACGCTTGGTTGGATCTGTTTCTTTCGCAGGATCGGGTACTGTTGCACCAATTGGCAATACTTGCTCAGGCGAAGTACCCCAAGTCACTTGCGGCTGAATATCAGCACCATTCAATTCAACTACTGCATCAAAAATTGCATTTGCATCGGTATGTAAGGTACTCCAATAGGCAACAGCTTGCTCCCATTGATCCGCTTTTGGTGCATATTGACGGCCTTTTAGATATTCAGCTGTTTTGATATCTGGCGCCATAATACCTGCACGCGCACCGCCTTCAATGGCCATATTACAGATTGTCATACGGCCTTCCATTGATAAGCTGCTAATCACATCACCCGCAAACTCAATGGCATGGCCAGTACCGCCTGCCGTACCGATTTTGCCAATGATAGCTAAAGCAACATCTTTCGCTGTTATGCCGACACCTAATTGACCGTTTACTTTAACCAACATGTTTTTAGATTTTTTTGCCACTAATGTTTGTGTTGCCATGACATGCTCTACTTCAGAAGTGCCAATGCCATGCGCTAACGCGCCAAAAGCACCGTGCGTAGACGTATGACTATCACCACAGACTACGGTCATACCAGGTAAAGTCGTGCCATGTTCTGGGCCAATAACGTGAATAATGCCTTGATTCTTATCTTTAAATGGAAAGTAAACCAATGAACCAAACTCTTTAATATTTTTATCCAAGGTTTCTACTTGCAAGCGTGAAACTGGATCTTCAATGCCTTTTTCCCAATTTTTCGTAGGCGTATTATGGTCTGGATTCGCTACAATCGAGCTATTACGCCAAGGTTTGCGACCTGCTAAGCGCAACCCTTCAAAGGCTTGCGGGCTAGTCACTTCATGGACTAAGTGTCTATCAATATAAAGTAAACTGGTACCATCGGCATCTTGATGAACCAAATGGGAATCCCATAATTTATCGTAAAGCGTTTTTCCAGCCATGATAGCTCCTTTTAAATTGCAGTAAATTTCATTGTTTTTCAAATATTGTCATTATCATAGCGACTTTCTAATACCCTAACAATAATATAGTTTATACTGGTATAAATATTAATAGTCTGTGTATTTTATTGATGCATGATAAGCAAATTGATCAGAGAAGAATTGAGCTTGGCGAGTTTTTACAAGCCATACGCAAACGTGGCACGCCCGAAGCCTTTGGATTTCCTTCTGGCACTAGACGCCGCACAAATGGATTAAGACGTGAAGAAATCGCGCAGCTCGCCAATATAAGCGCTACATGGTATACATGGATCGAGCAAGGCCGAGATGTCAACATGTCTGCAGATACATTGCTTCGATTAGCGCAGGCATTAAAACTTACGCGTACCGAACGTGCTTATTTATTTGATTTAGCAGGACGGCGCGACCCACAAGGTTATATTCAAGAAGAAGATTTAGCTTCAACGACTCTCACCACCCTACTAAAAAATATTAAAGTTCCCGCCTATATTTTAGGTCGCACTTGGAACATCCTAGCTTGGAATCAAGAAGCTACAAATTTATTTGGTCATTGGCTAGCACCAGAAACTGATAGCATCGCTCCAAATTTATTACGCTTAGTATTTATGCATCCAAATGCTAAATCTTTTGTTGTTAACTGGGAAACTAGAAGCAAGCGATTAGTAGCTGAGTTTAGAGCCGACTGCAGAAGTCGTTTAGAAGAGCCGGAATTACAAAGCTTGGTTGCTGAGCTATCCAAAACAAGCACTGATTTTGATTTGTTTTGGAAGCAACACGATGTACTCGAACGGCAAGGTGGTTTACGTGAATTTAATCATAATAGATTGGGCATGTTAGCTTATCAACAAGTGACCATGCGCCCTGTTGATCAAGAACAATTGAAATTAGTGATGCTTTCGCCAGCTAAAAATGCTAGCGGTTAAATAGAGTCTCGCATTAATTTATATTCAAACGCATCTTGCAACGCAATCCATGAAGCTTCAGTAATGTCAGTGGAAACACCGATGGTATTCCAACTGGTTTTTGCATCAGAAGATTCTATTATTACCCGCACTTTTGCCGCTGTGGCTAAATTAGAATCTAGTACCCGCACTTTGTAGTCGGTTAATTTCATTTCTTTAATCGTTGGGTAAGTATCACGTAATGCATTGCGAATTGCTTTATCCAACGCATCTACGGGGCCATCCCCTTCTGCGGCCGCATTAACAAGATGACCATTGATTAAAAATGAAACTTCCGCTTTCGAACTGATGCCATTTTCGGAAGGTTCTTTAATGCTGATATTGTAACGTTGAAGCGAAAAGTACGTTTGGCTTTTACCTAACAATTTACGGACACGTACATCAAAAGAATCTTCAGCATTCTCAAACTGATATCCTTCATGCTCTAAAGCTTTCAAGTGCGCCAGCACGCGCTTTGTCTCTGTTGATTCTTTAGTGAGTTCAGGGTCAATCGACTGTAGTTTTGCCAATAGTGCGCTTCTACCAGCCACTTCTGAAACCAAAATATGACGCTCATTACCCACTTGGCAAGGGTCAATATGCTCATACGAAATTGGGTTTTTATTGACCGCATCAATGTGCATACCGCCTTTGTGCGAGAACGCATCGCCACCGACATAAGGCGCTTTTTCATTAAATGGTACACCGGCAATTTCATTCACAAACTTAGACACACTGGTTAAATGTTGCATTTGCGCGGCAGGGATACAATCTATACTTAGCTTGAGTTGTACATTTGGAATAATTGAACTCAAATTTGCATTACCGCAACGCTCACCTATACCATTTATCGTGCCCTGCACTTGTACAGCGCCTGCTTTGACCGCTGCGATAGAGTTAGCAACTGCCATTTCACAATCATTGTGGCAATGAATACCCACTGGGGTATCGAAACTTTCAACTACTTTTTGCGTGATTTGAAACACTTCTTCTGGAAACGTGCCGCCATTGGTATCGCACAAACAAAGCACATTAGCACCAGCGTCTGCTGCCGCTTTTAATGATTGCATCGCATAATCTGGATTAGCTTTATAGCCATCAAAAAAATGTTCTGCATCAAACACCACTTCTTTACCTTGGTGTTTCATATATGCGATGGTATCGCTAATCATGGCGAGGTTTTCATCTAATGATGTACGCAGAATATCGGTCACTTGATAGTCCCAGCTTTTACCAAAAATAGCGACTGCTTGCGTATTGGCGCTGAGTAATGACTTTAAATTACGATCATCTGCCGCTTTAATACCAATTTTACGCGTACTACCAAACGCAATAATTTTGGCATGTTTAAGCTTCAAAGAAGCAACGCGCTCAAAGAATTCTAAATCTTTTGGATTAGAGCCAGGATTACCTGCTTCGATATAACCAACCCCTAAATTATCAAGCTTTTTAACTACCTTAAGTTTATCTTCAACCGTAAACGAAATACCCTGCGCTTGTGCGCCATCACGCAAGGTTGAATCGTAAGCGATAACTTTTTTTAACATTGATATTGGACGATTATTGATTGATTGGACGCAGTTTTGCCGCAATACGCATGCGCAATGCATTCAACTTAATAAAGCCTTCAGCATCTTTATGGTCGTACGCACCTGCATCATCTTCGAACGTCGCAATATTTGGGTCAAATAATGAATCCGTTTTACTATCACGCCCAACGACAGATGCACTCCCTTTATAAAGCTTAACACGCACCCAACCATTCACATGCGCTTGGGTGTGGTTAATCAGTTGTTGCAACGCAATACGCTCAGGACTCCACCAATAACCGTTATAAATTAAGCTAGCATAACGTGGCATTAAGTCATCTTTGAGGTGAGCGACTTCCCGGTCTAACGTTATACTTTCAATGCCACGATGCGCTTTCATCATAATGGTACCACCTGGCGTTTCATAACAACCACGCGCTTTCATACCAACATAACGGTTTTCAACTAAATCTAAGCGACCAATGCCGTGCTTACCACCTAGCTGATTTAATTCACCCAAGATTTCATGCGCTTTCATGAATTTGCCATTTAATGCAACAATATCCCCTTGTTTAAATTCAATATCTACATACTCAGGCTCATTCGGCGCCTGCTCTGGGCTAACGCTCCAACGCCACATACTTTCTTCAGCTTCTGTAGAGGGGTCTTCTAAATGCCGGCCTTCGTAGGAAATATGCAATAAGTTAGCATCCATTGAGTACGGACTGCCGCCTTGCTTATGTTTCATATCAACTGCAATGCCATGCTTTTCTGCATAAGTCATTAATTTTTCACGACTTAATAAATCCCACTCACGCCACGGCGCAATGATTTTAATTTCTGGATTAAGTGCATAAGCCCCTAATTCAAAACGCACTTGATCATTGCCTTTACCCGTTGCGCCATGTGAAATCGCATCAGCTTTGGTTTCTTTGGCAATTTCAATGAGTCGCTTAGAGATTAATGGGCGCGCAATCGAGGTTCCTAGTAAATATTCACCTTCATAAATCGTATTAGCTCTAAACATTGGAAACACAAAATCCCGCACAAACTCTTCGCGCAAATCGTCAATGAAAATATCTTTGACTCCAGCAGCCTCAGCTTTAGCACGTGCTGGCTCCAGCTCTTCACCTTGACCTAAATCAGCGGTAAAAGTGACTACTTCTGCCTGATAAGTATCTTGTAACCACTTCAAAATAACGGAGGTGTCTAAACCGCCAGAATAAGCCAACACTACTTTCTTTATATCGCTCATTACGCTACTTTTCCTAATAATAAATATTCCATTAGTGCTTTTTGCACGTGCAGACGATTTTCTGCTTCTTCCCATACCACCGAATTAGGGCCGTCAATCACATCAGCACTGACTTCTTCGCCGCGATGCGCTGGCAAACAATGCATAAACAATGCGTCTGGCTTAGCCACTTTCATCATGTCAGCATCAACTTGCCAATCGGCAAAGTCTTTACGACGCTCTTCATTTTCAGCTTCGAACCCCATGCTTGTCCATACATCAGTGGTCACCAAATCTGCACCTTTTGCCGCATCCATTGGGTCTTTAAATTCTTCAAAATGGTCAGTGCCATATAGATTGGCACGCTCTGGTTCAACCTCGTATTCAGGCGGCGTTGACACGTGCATATTAAAATCAAGCACTTCTGCCGCTTGCAACCAGGTGTTACACATATTATTTGAGTCACCAATCCAGGTGATTGTTTTGCCTTTAATCGAACCTCTATGCTCAATATAGGTAAAAATATCCGCTAAAATTTGACATGGATGATACTCATTGGTTAAACCATTAATGACTGGCACGCGAGAATTAGCCGCGAAGCGCTCGATAATGCTTTGCTCATAAGTACGAATCATGACCAAGTCGCTCATACGAGAAATGACTTGCGCTGCATCTTCCACAGGCTCGCCTCGACCTAATTGGGAGTCACGCGTATTTAAATAAATCGCTGCGCCCCCTAATTGATGCATCCCTGCTTCAAATGATAAGCGTGTTCGCGTACTGGCTTTTTCAAAAATCATGACCAAAGTGCGATCTTCTAAAGGCCAATATTTTTGATAACTTTTAAATTGTGATTTAATCCAAGCCGCACGCTCAAAAATATACTCAATCTCATCACCGGCAAGGTCGTTAAATTGCAGAAAGTGTTTAATACTCATAACGGTTTATTATTCTTAACTAAGCTGCTTTTAAAAAATGGTTAACAACAGACACTAAGCGATTAACCAGCTCTTGTGACTCTTCTTTTGTAATGATGAGTGGTGGCAATAAACGAATGACTTTCTCTGCTGTCACATTCATTAATAATTTATTGGCCAACGCTAATTTCACCAACTCGGCGCAAGGCCTATCCAATTCAATGCCAATCATTAAACCAGCATGCCGAATATTGACGATGCCTGCGTTACCTTTAAATGCTTCCGCGAATTGTTGATGAATAAAATCACCCATTGCTTGTGCATTTTCGCGTAAATTTTCTTGCTCTATGATTTCTAATGTTGCCAGCCCAGCGCTCATTGCAAATGGATTACCACCAAATGTAGACCCATGTTTACCAGGCGTAAATACTTCCGCAGCTTTACCTTTAGCGACGCATGCGCCAATTGGCACCCCTGAACCTAACCCTTTTGCTAACGACATCACGTCTGGCATCACACCAGTATGTTGATATGCAAACCATGTACCCGTGCGCCCAATACCACTTTGCACTTCGTCTATCATTAACAACCAATCGTTATCATCACAAATTTGACGCAAACTTTTGAAATACGCGTGCATATCACCAGGAATATGAATGCCGCCTTCACCTTGTACAGGCTCAACCAAGATGGCTACCACATTATTTTTACGTGCCGCAACTTGCTTGACTGCCTCAACATCATCAAATGGCACTCGTACAAAGCCACTGACCAGCGGTTCAAAACCTGCTTGCACCTTGCGATTTCCAGTGGCAGATAAAGTGGCCAACGTCCGTCCGTGAAACGATTTATCCATGACAATAATTTCAGGGCTTGATATGCCTTTGTTGTGTGCATATAAACGCGCCAATTTAATCTGCGCCTCATTTGCCTCACAGCCAGAGTTACAAAAAAAGACTTTATCCATACCTGAAATAGCAGCAATTTTATCGGCTAACTGCGCTTGTTCCGCAATTTGATAGACGTTAGACACATGTATCAACTTAGACGCTTGAGCACAAATCGCTTTAACAAACTCAGAGTGTGAGTGGCCTAAGCCAGTCACCGCAATGCCAGATAGCGCATCAAGATACTGATTACCTTCATCATCCCATAACCAAACGCCTTGTCCTTTGGTAAAGGTCACAGGCAGTCTGCCATAATTGTTCATTAAATGTTGCGACATAGATTTCCAATAACGCTAAAAATAAAACAATGCTTAAACAAGCATTGCAACAGAGATACTAATATGCTCTATAAAAACAAAAAACGGCCGCTAAGGCCGCCCTTACAGCTTAACCTAAGCTACCAATTCATGCAGACTAATCGAATACCTTCACTCACTAAAACCAATATTAAAAAAGTCGACAATGCGCTTACAAAAAACTTTTGACGGTCTAAACTTTCCGCTGTTTTTGCGCCATTCGATTGATAACCTTTGGATGATAGTGATTTTTTCATGATTAATCCTAAAATATGTTTTCCATTTGTAATAAGAGTAAAGCAAAACGCTATTTTATGCAAGATTTCAAGCGAGAATCCATGCCTTTAATCAGCACTTTTTTACTGCCAAAATGCTTTTCATCAGATCGCAAGCGGCCTGTTAAAATGACGAATACATCTTATTCCTTTTGCAACGCCCACTGATCAAATCGTAACGATTAAACATGACGTATCAAACATGACATCAAAAAAATTACCTCAAACAACAAAATATGGCAGTCTATGGATGCTAGTCGCGGCATTGAGTTTTGCCACCATGGGCGCACTCGTGAAAGTGGGTTCCGCTAAGTTTTCTAGTGCAGAACTGGTGTTTTATCGCTCTTTGTTTGGCTTGTTGATCATACTCACGTTGATTCGCGTCAAACACCTGCCCATTAAAACGCCACATCTACATAAACAACTAGCGCGCTCACTGATTGGCTTTGCGGCGCTACTCATGTTTTTCTATGCAATCAGTCACTTACCTCTAGCAACTGCCATCACGCTTAACTATACTTCACCACTTTTTTTAGCAGCATTGATGCCTTTTATGTTGCATGAACGACCTAAAAAAGTGCTCTATCTAGCGGTTTTAATTAGCTTCATTGGCATTCTCTTATTATTAAAACCAAGCTTTGCTCGCGCAGATTTATTGGCTGGTATTGTCGGTCTTTGTTCTGGCATCGGGGCAGGATTAGCCTATCTGCACGTTAAGCAACTTGGGAACTTGCATGAGCCCGATTGGCGCACGGTGTTTTACTTCACGCTCATTTCAACCATTGGTGCAGGTATTTGGATGTTATTTGATCAAGTTTCTGTCGTTACATGGCATGACTTACCCATTTTGCTAGGCTTAGCGGGATCTGCAACTCTCGCGCAACTTGCACTCACGCGCGCATACCGCACAGGCAAAACGCTCACAGTTGCCAGCCTTAGTTATGCGACGGTTGTGATTTCTAGCTTGTTTGGCATTCTGTTTTGGGCTGAACATTTATCCGCATCAGAATGGCTAGCCATTGGCCTGATTATGATTGGTGGTGTACTGAGCACATACAGCGCACAACAGGCTGAGCCCATCGTGGCTGAAAATGCTGATCATTAAAATCGGTTTAAATTTAGTAAGCTATTTGATTTAATTAATCAATCGATTAAGGATCAATCAACCCACTACGCATCGCTATCAAAGCAATTTCCGCCGAGTTATTTGCATTTAATTTCTGCTTAATATTATATAAATGCGTACCCACTGTGCGCGGGCTCAAAAACAAAGTTTCTGCAATTTCGTTAGTGGTTTTTCCCTTAGCCAACGACATAAACACTTCAAACTCACGTTCACTCAGTACATCAACAGGATTTTGTGTGCCCGATAATTGCTGAATCGCCATTTGTTGCGCCACGCTGGCTTCGATATATTTTTTGCCTGACGCTACAGCGCGAATGGCTTTAATCAACTCTTCAGCGGCGCTACGCTTTGTCACATAACCCATTGCACCTGCGTTCAATACACGTTTAGGATGCACAGAGTCTTCGTGTGCAGACAGCACTAAAATCTTCGCAGAAGATTCTTTAGTCAAAATGCGCTCAATGGCTTCCATACCGCCCATGCCTGGCATCGTAATATCCATGACAACCACACTGGGCTTGTGTTCCATGTAAAACTTAATGGCTTCTTCGCCACTTTCTGCCTCGGCAATTACTTTAATATCGTCGGTGGTCTCTAATAACATTTTAAACCCCATGCGTACCACTGCATGGTCATCCACCAACATTACATTTATCTGGCTCATTCTTGTGTCCCTATTTTTACCACATTTGGTATTTTTATCATAATTGCCGTGCCATTACCTAGTTCAGATTCCACACTAAAACGACCATGCAAACCCTGAACCCGTTCTCTTATCCCTAACAAACCAAAATGATTGGTTTGATCAACTGCATGAATATCCATGCCTTTGCCATTATCTTTAATCACTAATTCCAGCGCATTTTCGTCATTCAATTTCAAATTAATGTCTAAGGTAGTTGCTTGCGCATGCTTAATTGCATTATTAATCGATTCTTGGATCATTCGATAGAGATTGATATTTAAAGTTTCACCTAACACCTCTAAATTGCCAGTCAAATTTAAGCGCACTTGCAAATACTGGTGCTGTTCTTGCAACGAGTTAACTAAATCTTTTAACGTTTCTGGCAGTCCTAAATTATCTAAAGAACCTGGTCTTAATTGCTTAATAATGTTGTGCATGCCATCGTAAATATGATTTGCCGCTGCCACAATCGTTTGCGCACTCGCCTCGACTTCTGGCGCTTTTTCTTTGGTTTTGCTGGCAATCGCCACTGCGAACGTTTTAATCGCTGTCACATATTGCCCAAGCTCATCGTGCAACTCTCTGGCCAAACTGCGGCGTTCTTCTTCAATATGTTTTTGGATGAGGTGGGTTACTTGACGGCTTTCTTCCAACTCGCGTTCTACCGCTAATGACTCTGCCATCCTGTTAAGACTATGCCCAATCTTCTCAAACTCTGGCGATTTAAAGTGTGGCAAACGCGCCCTTAAGTCACCCTGCTCTAATTGATTGATTGTTTTTAAGATGGGTTGTAATGGCTTAAGTAAACTGCCCAGCACCCAGTAAACACCAGCATTGAGCGCTATAAAAAATCCCAACCAAACCCAAAAAAGCTTTTGTAATTTAGCCCAAGATTCACGTATGGTGCCGCTGGGATTAGGTCTTACCTCTAATCTGCCTAATTTACCTAACCTAATAAATCGCACAACTGGCTCAGCTTTTGGATCTAGCAGGTCATTAAACCATTTTGGTGGTTTTACATCCGATCGATATTCTGGCGTTGGTGATTTATAAATCACTTGATTGCTGTAATCATACAAATAAATTTCATTACTTCTTACGCGGCCAAGCTGCTCTAAAAAGCGCTTCATCACGCCATTAGAATAGCCAAAATCTAAACTATTGCTAGCACTTAAAATAACCGCATCGAGCAGTTGTGTGGTGACATGCGTAGCGGCTTCCACGCTCTCCTGCGTTGCTGATTTAGCCGATTTAATTAATATAAAACCAACTGCCAACATGAACAGTAGCATGAGTAAAGTAATGATTAAGTTTAAGCGGAGTCGTAAGCTCATTGTTTTATCTAAAAATTGCAATCAAAATGTTGATATGAGAATCTAACATGTGTAGAGTTTAGCAACCTTAATAAATTTGAAATATAGTGGTATTCATGAGTTTACAAACTGATTTCATCTGCTCAGCCGCCCTGACTATACAGTCGGCTATTATTTCACACAAACCTGAAATAGAGACACTTGATCAAGCGATTGGTGATGGCGATCATTACATTAATGTGTTGCGTGGCGCAGAAGCCATTGCCAATATGACCGATGAATTAGCATCGCTGACACCCGACGAAGCATTGAATAAAATCGCCATGAAATTACTCAGTACCGTTGGCGGTGCTGCAGGCCCTTTATTCGCCAGCTTATTCATGGGCATGGCAAAAGTCGCAAAACATAATGGTGCGAATACCTCCTTAGACATTGCTGCCGCTTTTGCCGGTGGTGTGCAAGCGTTGGTTAAACGTGGCAAAGGTAAAGTCGGCGAAAAAACCATGCTAGACGTGTTGGTTCCTGTTGCGCATACCTTTTTATTTAGCGCGATAGAAAATAAAAGTACCAAAGAAATTTGTATCGACATTCAAATTGCAGCGGATAAAGGATTAGCATCAACACGCGATTTAGTGGCAACAAAAGGTCGTGCCGCTGGCTTAGGCGAGCGGACGATTGGTCATTTAGATGCTGGCGCAAAAAGCTGTCAGGTAATGATTAATGCAGTATGCAATTTAATATTAACAACAAATAATTAATTAATATCATTAAAGTAGATTATCAATATGAAAAAGTTTGTTAACGACGTTAATAATATGCTCACCGAGAGCTTATCTGGCTTTGCAAAAGCCCATGCTGATTTGGTTACATTACAGTTAAATCCAAATTATTTGACTCGTCAAACTAAAGCAACAAATAAAGTCGCTATCATCTCTGGCGGCGGTGCTGGTCATGAGCCACTACACGCAGGCTTTATTGGTAAAGGCATGTTAGATGCCGCTTGCCCAGGCCAAGTTTTTACTTCTCCAACACCTGACCAAATGATGGCGGCAGCTGAAGCGGTGCAGGCTGATAAAGGCGTATTGTTTATCGTTAAAAATTATGCAGGCGATGTGATGAACTTTGAAATGGCCGCTGAAATGCTTTCTATCGAAAACGCGACGGTACTCATCAGCGATGACTGCGCCGTGATTAATAGCTCATTTACTGATGGACGTCGTGGTGTCGCTGGCACAGTAATTGTAGAAAAATGTGTGGGAAGCATCGCAGAAACTGGCGCAGACTTGCAAACCTGCAAAGCCTTAGGCGATAAAATTAATGCGCGAACAGCAAGCATTGGCGTTGCCTTGAGGAGCTGTACTGTGCCTGCCGCAGGTAAACCCACTTTTGAGATTAGTGAAACAGAAATTGAAATGGGTGTTGGCATTCATGGAGAACCTGGTCGTAAGCGTGAAAAAATGCGCGCAGCAGATGCAATGATTAAAGACATGATTGGTGCGATTCTGACCGACTTAAGGCTTACAGATTTAGCGCATATCAAAGGCACTGAAATTTTATTATTGGTGAACGGCCTCGGCGCAACTCCATTGATGGAATTATATTTAATCTATAACACTGCCGAAAAGTTGCTCACTGAGCATGGGCTTAAAATTGAGCGCTCTTTGGTTGGCAATTACACAACCGCCATTGAGATGACTGGCGCATCGATTACCGTCTGCGTATTAGATGATGAGATCAAACAGCATTGGGATAGCCCAGTACAGACTGCTGGGTTAAGATGGGGCGTTTAAGTTTAGTGCGACTAAACTTTAAATACCCTTTTCCAAAGCGTAATAACCGCCTTAACATGGGCATCAACTTGCTGATATGCCACTTTGGCCTGCAAATCGCCTTGCAATCGAGACGCATGTTGTAAACGGCGAAACTCACGGTACGCATCGCCTACTTGTTGCGCTAGTTCAGCATCAATAATGTCTAAGGTAGCCAACTGATTGAGCAACCCAATATTGCCTAAGTTTTGTGTGAGCACTGCATGTTGCGCCGCATGCGCTAGCACTAAATATTGCACGATAAACTCAACATCAATAATACCGCCAGCACTCTGCTTTAAGTCGAATAAATCAGCATTAAGTTTTTGAGCATGGCGCATTTTTTCTCGCATGGCTACGACATCAATTCTTAACTTTTTTTTGTCACGCACTTGGCGCATAATTTGTTGACGGGTATTGGCAAAATCTTGTCCAATTTGTTGGTCACCCGCGACAAACCGCGCTCTAGTAAGCGCCTGATGCTCCCATACCCAAGCGCGCTTTTGTTGGTAATCATTAAACGCATGGATCGAACTAACCAATAAGCCACTATTACCATCTGGCCTTAATTGCAAATCAATTTCATACAAAATCCCGGCTGCCGTTAAGCTATTAAACCAATTATTAATGCGTTGGGCAAAACGGGCATAAATACCGCCAACGTCTGGAGCGACGTCATCGTATAAGAAAATCACATCCAAATCAGAAGCATAACCCAACTCTTTTCCACCCAACTTGCCGTAACCAATAACAGCAAACTTAGGGATATCAATGTGTTTATATTTAAACGATTTCCAGATGGTGGGAATCGACACATCGAGAATAAGCTCAGCTAAAGCGCTTAAATAATCAGATAAGGTTTCTAATGGCAATTTCCCTGCAATATCTTGTGCCGCAAACCGAAAAACCGCCGCATGTTGAAAACGGCGCATTGCATCCATTTGTTGCTCCGTATCGCCAGCTAAGTCTTCCATCAAATTAGTCAGCTCAAGTCGCAGAGCATTAAAATCTGGCGTGGCATATAACGCGGCTTCGTCTAACAGCTCATCCAACACAATAGGATGCTGAATGAGATATTGTGCACACCAAGCACTGGCGCCACATAATCTTACAACTAAAGCCAGCGCACTCGGAAACTCAGCCATCAGCGCCAAATAACTGGCGCGACGACAAACAGCATCAATCAAATCAATCGTTCGCATCAGCGCAATATCGGGATTAGCGTCTCGGCTAGCTGTTGCAATCAATATAGGCAATAAGCGATTAAAACGTTGTCGACTGAGTTCAGGCAACTGTTTATATTTATGCCCTTGATGTAAATGTTGCACTTGCATCAGCACATCTGCCGCCTTAGCAAAACCCAGCAGCTCTAATTGCGCAATACTTTCATCATCGCTTAACTGCCCTTCCCAAATCATTTGCGCCGTCGCGACTGCATCATCGACATGCGCACTTTTCTCAGTATCAACAATACTAAAGGTCTGATCAAATTGAATTTGCACCATGTCGCGGTGCTGATTCAGCTGCTTCATAAAAGCATCCCAATCTGCAAAACCCATTGCGATGGCAATGCGCTGCTGACTTTGTTCATGTTGAGGCAAATCTTGCGTTTGTGCATCTTCTACATACATCAATCGGTGTTCTAAATTGCGTAAAAACAAATACGCTTCGCGCAAAGCATTCACTACTGCTGGCGGTAATAATTGCTTTTCTTTTAATAATTCCAGCACCTGCAAGGTTGGTCGAATTTGCAAACTCGTTTCTTGTCCGCCACGAATCAATTGAAACACTTGTGCGATAAACTCAATTTCGCGTATACCGCCACGACCAAGCTTGATATTGTCTTTACCATTTGTGCTTTTTGCACTACGCTCATTGACTTCGCGTTGAATCTGCACTTTCAAATCACGCATACTAGCCAATGCGCCATAGTCTAAGTATTTACGATAAACAAACGGTTTCAGTAAAGCGGTTACTGTGTCACCACCCGTTATTTCACGCCCCTTAATCCATGCGTAGCGTTCCCATTCACGTCCGTTATTTTGATAGTAATTTTCTAAAGCATCTAAATTAGAAACTAACACGCCTTCACGACCAAAAGGACGCAAGCGCATATCCACGCGGAACACAAAACCATCTTCGGTTGCATCATCTAAAACCGCAATAAATTGCTTGCCTAACTTCACAAAGAAGTCTTGATTACTAATCTTAGTATCGCCGTTCGTTTCACCTTCTTGCGCATAAGCAAAAATTAAATCAATATCAGACGATACATTCAGTTCTGCGCCGCCGAGCTTACCCATTCCTACCACTAATAATGTTTGCAAACTGCCATCAGCGGCAACTGGTTGACCATAGAGGGCAACTTGCCATGTATGTAATTGCTTAACCGTGACATTAATCGCAAAATCTGCAAAATCACTAATCGATTTTACGACCTCATTAAAATCTGCTAATCCATTTAAATCACGCAAGATAATCCGCGCCATCACTCGATTTCTAAGTTGTCGTAAAGCTTTTTTAAAACTTTTTTCATCATTAATTTCTTGTGCATCAAGAAACCGTTGCATGGCATCAATTTGATAGGAAACGTGACTGTTTTCTAGCAAATCTTCTAATAACGTCATATCTGTCGCTAAAAGTCTTGCTAAAAATGGACTGCAGCTTTCAACTTTAGCTAAATAAGTTTTCTGCAAACGACTGATTGTGCCGCCATTGGCTAATGTTAGTGGTATTGACATAGGGTTTTTGGGGTAATATCTTGATTAATTATTTACATAAAAAACTACAATTACACATCATTTACTTTAGGGAGTTTAGCATGTCCATTGAGTCAGTAATGCACGAAAATCGCATCTTTGAACCATCAGCCGCGTTTAAAAAGCAAGCAGCGATTGGCAGTATGCAAGCCTATCAAGCGCTTTGCACAGAAGCTGAAAACGACTACGAAGGCTTTTGGGCAAAGCTTGCGCGTGAATTATTGATTTGGCATAAACCGTTCACTAAAACACTGAATGAAGAAAATGCGCCCTTTTACAAATGGTTTGAAGATGGTGAGCTCAATGTTTCTGCCAACTGTTTGGATAAACACTTAGCGACGATTCCAAACAAAACAGCAATTATTTTTGAAGCGGATAATGGCGATGTAAAAACTGTTACTTATAAACAGCTTTATCACCAAGTTTGCCAGTTTGCTAATGGCTTAAAAACGCTTAATCTTACCGTTGGCGATCGCGTTATTATTTACTTGCCAATGGGCATCGAAGCCGTCGTGGCTATGCAAGCTTGTGCACGTTTAGGATTAATTCACTCAGTGGTCTTTGGTGGTTTTTCTGCTAAAAGTTTAAACGAGCGCATTATTGATGCAGGTGCTGCAGCTGTGATTACTTCAGATGGTCAATATCGTGGCGGTAAAACCTTACCGCTTAAGCATGCCGTTGATGAAGGCCTAGCGATGGGTGGATGTCACAGTGTGAAAAACATAGTTGTGTTGAAAAAAACAGGTCTGGAAGTTAATTGGAATAGCAACGACATCTGGTGGGATGATTTAATCGCAGGCCAATCCGATGCATGCGAACCTGTGATGGTTGGCGCAGAACATCCATTGTTTATATTGTATACATCTGGCTCTACAGGCACACCTAAAGGCGTGCAGCACAGCTCAGCTGGCTATTTACTGCATGCGCTCAATACCACACGTTTGACATTTGACGTTAAAGATAATGATGTTTATTGGTGTACAGCTGATGTTGGCTGGATTACCGGCCATACCTATGTGACTTATGGCCCGTTAGCATTAGGTGCAACGCAAATTGTGTTTGAAGGCATTCCAACTTATCCAGATGCTGGTCGCTTTTGGCAAACGATAGAAAAACACAAAGTTTCTATTTTTTACACCGCACCAACGGCTATTCGCTCTTTAATTAAAGCAGGCGAAACCAATCCAGCAACGCATCCAAGCAAGTATGACTTATCTAGCTTGCGTTTATTAGGCACCGTCGGCGAACCAATTAACCCAGAAGCCTGGATGTGGTATTACCAAGAAATTGGTGGTAGCAAATGTCCTATTGTCGATACTTTTTGGCAAACCGAAACAGGTGGTCACGTCATCACGCCACTACCCGGCGCAACATCATTAGTACCAGGCTCCTGTACGCTGCCCTTTCCCGGCATCGATATTGATGTAGTCGATGAAACAGGTCATGATGTCCCGTGGGGCGAAGGTGGTTTATTAGTCATTAAAAAACCTTGGCCCTCAATGATTCGTACGATTTATAACAATCCAGAACGCTTTAAAGCTGCTTATTACCCAGCAGAGCTTGGTGGCAAACTCTACTTAGCTGGCGATGGCGCTATCCGCGATAAAGCAACCGGCAACTTTACCATTATGGGTCGTATTGATGATGTACTCAACGTATCAGGTCACCGCCTAGGCACAATGGAAATTGAATCCGCCTTGGTTGCACATGAATTAGTCGCTGAAGCTGCGGTGGTTGGCAAACCAGATGATATTAAAGGCGAATCTATCGTTGCTTATGTGGTGCTAAAAGGCGAACGCGCAACAGGTGAAAAAGCTAAAGAAATTGTCAATGAATTACGCAATTGGGTAGGTAAAGAAATCGGCCCAATTGCTAAACCTAGCGAGATTCGTTTTGGTGATAACTTACCTAAGACCAGAAGCGGAAAAATTATGCGCCGCTTGCTCAGAAGTTTAGCTAAAGGTGAGGAGATTACTGCTGACATTTCCACTCTAGAGAATCCTGCTATATTAGAGCAGTTGAAAGAAGTTGTGGGTTAATTAGGTGTGTTTAATCTGATTAGGCTTGCGATAAATGGCTTCAAGCCCATGGGTCGCGTCAAAGTACGCACATGCTGACGATCTACGTTAAAGCAGTCGCGCGTGCGTTGCTCGCGCAACATCCATAGGCCCATGAAAAGATGCGCCCTATTCCAATCAAACAGTCTGATTTGCCTGCCTCTCAAAGTCTTCAGCATAGGGTTTTATCACCTTGAATTGCTGCCAAGGCAACGTTAGTTGAGAACGCTAGCCCTTTTGCCAAAAAACAAAGCCAGTGGCATATAAAATAATCATATGCGGTAACGTAAGTGCGGCTAAACTTACAAAAATAATCTGGATTAATTGAGCATTAACAGTAGCCGCCGGTAAGTAATTCCAACCAAGTGCAGCGATTAATAAAGTGGCAACAGTTGGTGCGATTAACCCTGTCAATTTTAATATTTTAGTTTCAGGTTTCAAAAATATTCCACTTCGCAACAGATGCCTGATGCTGTGTAAACCACAAAAATATAAAGTAAACGCTACAAGTGGTGTCACTAATAATGCTAAAAACCCAGTTGATATCACTTCTAGTGCCGCATTCCTATTTATCCTGAATAACCATAAGGCACTCGCTAACAAGCCTAAAAACCATAAAAATGCCACACTATGGAGTTTTTCGACAAGCATTAATGATGCATCCTGATTGATAAAATAAGAAAAAAGTTGAGTCATTTGTGTATTAAACATTAGCGTAGGCAAAACAATTAAAGCCCCACCTTGTAATAGTTTAATTATCTTGGGTGTGTTATTTGGTAAATCATCTGCAAAATGCAGGATAGAAATGGTTAAAAATCCAACAAAAAAGACAATAGGTTGCCACAACCAAAATCCTACTACTAGTACGACTAACATTAAATAAAACTGTAAAAAAACCAACCAACGAAAGGTTGTATTGAGTTGCCAGTGTTGTTTGGCAAATAAGATATCGAGTGCACCGTGGGGCACACCAATCAAAACAATGCTAAGAACAATCATTCCAAGCAATATTGCATGCGGTAATAAAGCGATTCTGTCTGAAAACAAGATGACTAGTAGTGTAACTACACAAAATATTTTGCTATGGCATATCTGCCATTTATTTTGCGAACAAGCGTTGCTTAGCATTGCTTTAATCACGGCTAACCAATTGCCTAATGAGCTGCATTAGAAAGGGTATTGGCGGAAGTGCAAAAATAATCCATAGGTAATCTTTGAGGGTGGCTTGATCACTTAAAAAACGAACCATGCTATGCGCATTGACGCGATGAAACATTGCCATGAATAAAGTAGGTGCTAAGCTTGGCTTATGTAAAATTACTTTTAAAAATAAGGTATCCATCCAAGTAAGCCATACTGAATCAGGCGTATGGCTAACAGGTAGTCCGCGGCTTGCGATACTGTAGGCACAGCTCTTAGCCCAGCGTTGTATACGCATAAAAGCGTAGCCTGAGCTTGGTCTTGCTGCGCCAGAAAATAATCCAGCACGCACATAACTATTTTGCTCACGATCATCTTGGGATGAAACGCCATTTGTGAAATCTTTGACTTTTAAACCCATGGGCAACACGCCAAATTCGGTTCGTTGAATCTCTGCCACCTGTTTAGGGTTTAATTTTCTAATTGCATTAGCTAGCGGTTTTTCTAACGCTGCTTTTGCAATTGGTTTTCTTGCAAAAACGGTCAATTCAACTAAAGCACGATTATTTGATAATGGCAAAATATAAATAAAAGTCACTTGGTCACTGCCGTTTTGCTGCTTCTCGCCAAAGTCCATTAAGGTTGCACAATCCGCATCAAAAATATCATCTTCAAAAGACACTTCTTGACCTAAAAATGATTGCCACATCAAGGCATCATCTGATCTGACTGTTTTGTTCGGCCTTGTATCCACCACAGTTTTGGTTAAAAAATCTTGATTGTTAGTTTGCACTTTCCACATACTATTTAAAGCGGTATCCGTGTTTAATTCATTGGTTAATTCAATGGGAGATCCATTAACAGAGGTATTTAGTATCAAGCGAATTTTACTATTTTGTGCGATTAGCTTTAGTGCTTTTTCATAAAAAATAGAAGACGCAAGCATTTGATAGGGTGTTGTTAGGCAGTTCACCCTAACCGTATCCTTTTTATATTTTATTAATACGGTTCCCCATGCTTTGTTCGCCCATTTTTGCGCCTGCAAATCTATACTACAATGCAATAAATCAGATTCATGCTGAGAATGATCATATCCCCAAAAACACCAAGTGCGATCATTGACATAGCTTTCTCTACTTTCAATGATGGTTGTATTAGGGCAATCGTTACCCAGTTTTGCCAATTGCATGGCTAAACTTAATCCGGCGCATCCTCCTCCTAAAATAATCAAATCTTCCATCATTGCGTATTAGTTGCTTACTTGAACGACGGTGTTATCAGGCGCATGCGCATAGGGTAAATCAATTAAGGCTGAGTGTAATTTAGCATCGTGTGTGTGTTGATTATATTGATGAGTAAAGTGCCAAAAACTTGGGGTGAATAATGCTTTTAAAAACACATTTATCGTCACCATAATTTTAGTGCTTTGACTAACACGCACTCTGCCTAACCAATATTGATATTGACGCGCTTTTAGTAAAATTCCAATTTGGCGATAAATATTGGCTGCAACCAATATACTTAAACGAGATTTAACATCAATAAAATGTAGCCCGTAACGACTGCTTTCATAGTAACTATCCGCCAATATCAGTAGTTTATGTAAGCATTCTTGTACATGCACTTTTTTTTCGTCTGGTGGTGTTACTAAATTATCTAATGTGAAATCTGAAATTGTTGTATTTTTGATTGTATTTATTGGCAAATAACAACGCCCTAATGCGGCATCGGCCGCTACATCTCTACTAATATTGGTTAACTGCATAGCAATACCCAAATCTATTGCAAATGGATATGCGCATGGGTCTTTTATATCTAATATTTTACACATCATCACACCGACAGTGCCTGCGACAAAATAACAGTAGCGCAAGAGTGAATCGATGTCTTGCATTGCCACGGGATACAAATCCAGTGTTACGCCTTCTATTAGTGAAAGGATTAAGCTAGGTTCTATTTCGCACTCTTGCATTAGCAGCAGCATATCTTGCGTAATAGGATTTTGTGATTCTTTTCGACTAATATCGCGGCTAATACCTTCGAGGACCAGCATCGCTTCAGCGGTTTTATTTGATAGCACTTCATCCGCAATATCATCTATGTATCGGCAAAACCGGTATAAGCGAGTTGCTCGTTGCGCATGGTTATTGCCTAAAAAAAAGCGGGCCCAATAAAAGCTACTTCCTTTTATTGCCAATACCGTATCGGCATTTAATCCTGTGTAAGGTAACTGTTTAAATTCTATATTCACATTGGTATAAGTTCAAAAGTTGACATGTTAAAAATAAAAATCAAACACTGTTTGTTTGCGACTGTTTAATCGGCTTTATTAAACGATCGACTACTTTTGCAGAACTCAACACGCCAGGCAAGCCTGCACCAGGGTGGGTACCTGCGCCTACTAAGTATAAATTACTGATTTTTTCAGCTTTATTATGAAACCTAAACCACGCAGATTGACTAAAAATAGGTGCTATAGAAAAGCCAGCGCCATGCGTACTGAGGTAATCGTTTTTAAAATTTTCAGGTGTCATATGAAAAGGATCGACGATAGTCGATTTTAAATTAGGCAATATAGTGTCATTTAGTGCCTGGATAATACGTTGCTGTAATTTTGGCCCTTCAGTAGACCAATTGATAGAACCTTGTAAATTTGGAACTGGGCATAGGACGTAAAAACTATCACAACCCGCAGGTGCAAAACTACTATCTGTAGCAGTAGGCCGATGTAAATAAAGCGAAAAATCATTTGGCAGTATTTTTTTATCAAAGATATCTGCCAAGAGCTCTTGGTATCGTGCGCCCATCCATATCGTATGGTGCGCGACATCGGGATACTGACAAGATGTACCAAAATACAACACATATAAACCCATAGAAAATTGCGCATTTGAAAGCTTGAGCTTGTTAGCGATAGATTGCGCTTTTTTTGCAACCATCGTTTCGTACAGATGCGTGGGGTCTGCATTAGAAACGACGATATCCGCCTCTATTGACGTGCCATCAGCTAAAATCACACCAGTGGCTATGCCATTGCTGACGTTAATTTTTGTAATGGTGGTATTCAGTCTAACGGCTACGCCTTGTCTTTGCATGAGTTGACTTAACGAGTCAATAATAGCGCCGGTACCCCCCATCGCAAAGTGCACGCCATACGCGCGTTCTAAGTAATGGATTAGTCCATAAATGCTGGTGGTATTGAAAGGGTTCCCCCCAACAAGAAGCGGCTGTATTGAAAACGCCTGTCTTAACTTTGTATGAGTTAAATGCCTCGATACCATTTGCCAAACGGTTTCATAGCTGCGTAATTTAACTAGGCTAGGAATTAATCTCAGCATTGTTTTGAATTGATGAAAAGGTTTATCGGATAATTGGATAAACGCTATTTCAAAAATGCGTTTTGAGTGCGCAAGTAGTTTGACATAGCCATCGCAATCCTTGGGCGCTATTTTTGCAATTTCATCTAGGGTTTCATCTAAGGTTCCACCGTAATCAAAGGTTGTCTTATCGGCAAAATAAAACCTATACCATGGCTTAAGTGGCACCAAAGTAACGTTATCTGAGAATTTTTCATTAAATAACTCAAACAATTCATCAAATAAAAATGGCGCGGTAATCACCGTGGGACCTGCATCATATTTAAAACCAGCACGCTCAAAAACCTGCGCCCTACCACCAAGTCTATTACAGCGATCTATCAGTGTTACATCATACCCTTTAGCTTTTAATCTTAGTGCTGAAGCAATACCACCAAAACCTGCACCAATTACAATGGCATGCATAATGTGTTTCTTTTTTGGTTAAACATAAAGATGAGTATTAATCACGATAGATAGATAGATGTTCATTATTTTTCAACAGGTTAATTTAAATACCGCAATTTTAATTAATTAACTTCGCTTTTAGATCTAATGCCAGCGTTTGAATATACAGCCCGCATTGGTTCGGCAAATCTTGTGCTAGCTGCATACATTCATTGGCTTTTTCTAAAGCCATTTGCTTAGCTATATTAGTCACCTCATACGCGTTAGACAGTTTATCCTTTACCCCATCTTCTCCAACAAGCTTTTGCAATATAAAAGTAATATTTAATCGCGTTAAATCTTCATGTTTAACACTCTTATCGTAGCTTTTATCCAAGTTATCATAGTCACCTAACTGCATATCGATATGTACGTCGTTTAAGTCATCCGCTATTTGGTAGATCAGCGCAAATGTATTGGCAACTTGCTGCGCTTTTGCTAAGTATTCTGCATTCTCAGAAGCAAGTAATGCTAACTGCAGTGGCAAACTTAACAATGCACCCGATTTGGCAATAACAACCGCTTCATAACTCGCCACTGATGTGATGGCATTAACCTTGTGGTGAACGTCTACGCTTTGTCCTTTTATGGTCGCTGTTACTTGCTGGTGTACGAGTTTAATCATTTCTGGCAATAAACTAGGATTGGATATATTAGCCAGCGCAGCGTAAGCCGAAGATATAAATAAATCACCAGTACATATCGCAATTTCTTTACCATATTTGGACCAAACGGTCTCATGACCACGGCGCATTTTATCGCCATCTTGAATATCGTCGTGCACTAAAGACCCATTATGTAACAATTCTGCAACAGCACCGATACTAAAAGAATCTTGCTGATTTAAATCTAATGCAGCACATGCTTTGATTGCAATATTCGCTCGGATACGTTTACCACCGCAATTTAAGTGATATTTCGCAGCTTCTTGGCTTAAATTTCTCAATGTATCTTTTTCGCTAACATTTACATCGATCAGTAAGCTTTTTAAATATCGCTCAAAATCATCACCGATATCATGTTGTTCAAGCTTGATTTTCTGTTGATGAATATACTGAACATTTGGCATGTGAGAGCCTCTGAATAATGTTGCTTTTAAATTCAACGAAATGATGCTAGCGCAAACTTCACGCTAACATCACTTAGTTACAACTAAGCCATACCAAATTTAGGCTTTATTTGATTCGCTAACCGCTACTGTCCAGATAATGACACCAAACGCAATTTTATTAAGAACGTCTGCTAAGTTATAGACGATATTGAGCATACTTGAACTATCTGCTGGGCTACCGCCTGTTAAATAACCCAAGAAATATCCAACAGGATAGATGGCCCAACCAAAAGTGACGATCAAGCGCATTAAGTTAAATGCTGACTGTACTGCTGGAGGTGATGATTGCGCATTGATTTTTCCAGCTTCACCGACAAAAATCTCATACAAAATATAAGCCCAACCGAGCATGCCAATCACGAAACCTGGCCATACACCAATGTAGCCTGCCTCGCCCAAATAACCACCAGCTAACATTACAAAGGTACCGATTAATAAACGCCAAAAGACACCAGCTGGTACTTTTGTAATGGCTTTTAAAATCAGATAGAACTCAATCATCAATAATGGCACAGTAATTAACCAATCAATGTAACGATAAACAGTTGGTGTCTCACCTGTTATTACCCATACATCGCGCATGTAGAAATAGTGTACCGCCGCAACTAAAGTAACCAAACCAGATACAGTTAGTGAAGTTTTCCACTTACCTTCAACACGGTCACGCTCTAAAAAGAAAAACACTGTCGATGCGACCAGCGCCATTGAAATCAACCAAAATGAAATACCAACAAAATCATCTGACTTTAACATCACGCCACTATCGGCCATAGCAAAGCAAGGCGCTGATAACAAACCAATCCCTGCAAGTAACTTTACAATTTTTAAACCCATATTACTTTTTATCATGATTAAATCCTTTATTAAATTGTGACTAAGATATTAAACAGCAATACATAATAAGTGCTAAGTAACAATTAGTAGCCAAAATTTTTAACAATTTATTTACAATTCGACACATTTAATGATTTTAGCGATTATTATCTCCTTAATATCATTAGCCAATCACCTTAATCATTTTATTTGCTCATCGTAATAATGCTAGCCATATTATTGCGTTATCCGTACGACATGTTTATAAGTGCCGCACAATAAACTGAATGCTTTAACAACAATTTTTGCTCGGATGAATGATACGAAAACCATTAACTGCGTTATGATTTAGCCCTCCATCCTGAATAAAATTCCATTATGCAAAACACCGATGCACTTAATCACAAAGAGTATTTATTCATTGCTGAAGGTTGTTATATCACCGAGCTATCCAATACGCCCGCTGATCCTCATGTTTCCATCGCTAAAGCACGGGTTGAATCTAATGTGGCAACGACATGGCACCGATTGAAGGACGTGACTGAACGATATTGCATTTTAGAAGGAATTGGCGTTGTAGAAATTGGTGATGAACCGGCTAAAACAGTTGAGGTTGGTGATGTGATTATTATTCAGCCGATGGTCCGTCAACGAATTACGAATATTGGTCATACTGATTTAATTTTTCTTGCGATTTGCAATCCGCGTTTCACCCCTGAATGTTATGAGTCGTTGACTTAATGAGATCACAATCTTATCTAGTGATTGTTTCATTGGTTGTTTAATTAATCGTTTACTACAGTAGTATCTGAAAATTAAGCTATTGTGAGAAAATAAGATTGTATCAATGCTAATAACTCAAACTTAATCACTAAACGTTAATACTAAACCCTAAAATTTGGAAAATCATGACAGCAACAAGTAGCATCGCATTAAAAGTGCCATTTAAAGAAAAAGATGAAGCAAAATCACTCGGTGCCAGATGGAACCCAGAAGGTAAAAATTGGTATGTGCCAGAAGGCGTTGATGCCGCTCCTTTTGAGAAGTGGGTTGATCATGCTGCGACAACAATGACAACAAAAGCGACTGCACCGACAACCACTAAACAGCGTGATCATGCCACGCAAGCAGAAAACGCACTCCCTGCCAATGTAGATATGGATGATATTAATGCCATGCTACGTGATGCTTATGAAATAAGTGATGACGACTAGATGTGAATGGGCTAACGGTTCAGCTTTAGAAATTCAATATCATGATACAGAATGGGGCGTGCCTATTCATGATGACCGCTTGCTATTTGAAGCGTTGACATTAGAAGGCGCGCAAGCAGGATTAAGTTGGGCAACCATACTAAAAAAACGTCAGGGTTATCGTCTCGCTTTTGATGATTTTGATATTAAAAAAATTGCCCAATATTCACCGGGTAAGATTGAATTATTACTACAAAATCCTGCCATTATTCGCAACAAATTAAAAGTCAATGCAACCGTTATCAATGCGCAGCGCATGCTTGCCATACAGGCAGACTATGGCAGTTTTGATGCTTTTATTTGGTCATTTGTCGATGGCAAGCCGATCAACAATCAAAGGCAACAGCACGGCGACATGCCAGCCACTTCTGCTCAATCAGAGGTCATGAGCAAAGCGCTAAAAAAACATGGCTTTAAGTTTATCGGTTCGACCACTTGTTATGCTTTTATGCAGGCAACTGGCATGGTTAATGACCATGTCACTAACTGTTTTAAACATTCCGTGTCCTAAGCGGACGAATTTCTACTCGTATTAAATTTAAACCATTTATTTAAAAGGAAACCAAGCATGGCAACAACTGACACCTGCTGTACGATCGTCCCTTATTTTAAAGTGCCCGCACAAAATATGGCTGCATTTAAAGTGATCTGTGAGCAATTTTTGGCAAAAACGAGCACCGAAACTGATTGTTTATATTATGGTTTTAGCTTTAATGGCGATGAAGCACATTGTCGTGAAGGTTATAAAAATGCAGAAGCTGCATTGGCACACTTGGATAATGTTGGGCAAGTGCTAGCAGAAGCACTCAAAATAGCTGCGCTAACACGCTTAGAAATACATGGCCCGGCATCTGAACTGGCTAAATTAAGAACACCATTAGCACCATTAAATCCAGCATTTTTTGTATTGGAGTACGGGTTCCGCCGCTAAGTGACGCTAGCCTAATTTTTTACTTAACTTGAACGATAAGCAATAAGGTAGTAAGCGCAATAGCTTGACCAACCATGTGAATTTTTTAGGAAAGTGGATTTCAAATGAAGAAGCTGTTATGCCCGCCACAATTTCTTTGGCCGCTTCTTCTACTTCAATCATCATCGGCATTTCAAATTCATTTTTAGCGGTCATTGCCGTTTTGACAAAACCTGGGCTGATCAGTTTGACATCAATATTCTTCGACTGATACTCAACATATAAACTCTCGGCTAAGTTGATAATCGCGGCTTTAGTCGATGAATAAGGTTGCCCATTTGGCAACCCGAAATAACCTGCTACCGAACCACATAAATTAATCTGACCATATCCTTGCGTTTCAAAAAATGGCGTTACGACATCCAACACATTGTAAACACCGCCTAAATTGACCTGTAAACTTTTTTGAATAAATTGAATATCTGCCCGCCCCTTTACTGAGGGATCATAAACCGCCGCTAAAAAGATAATTCGATCTAATCGTTTAATCTTTTTAAACGCTTCAACAGTTTGCGCATGGTCGCTCACATCAACAGCCAATACTTGATGATTTGCCCCTATTAATTGCGCCCGTACGACATTTAACTCTTGCTCACGTCTAGCAGACAAAATGAGATTTGCTCCTTGCTGACTCAACGCAACCGCAGTTGCAGCGCCAATACCACTGCTGGCGCCAATCACCCAGATATATTGACCTTGGACAGATTTTATTAAATCTTTTATTTCCTTATAAAACAGCATGTGCTATTCCTGTTTTTGCATAAACAAGGTTAATTCTGCTACCGTCAGACCAAATTTTTTCAAGTAAGAGCGATTAATCAATACGCCATCATTCATTAAAAACATCCAATCATCAAAGGTAATGCGATAAGTGGTATCACCAACTGGCAAATCCATCTGATAAGCCCAGCGCATCGCGCTGCCATTTGAATGTCCGTTTGCTTTATCTAAAATATCGCCTGCCGACCCTTCATAGCGATTTTCGCCTGTTTTTGTAATGGTCCAAACACGTTTTTGGGTTTCACCATCGTAATATTGAAAATGCTCTTCAAGGGTACCAACATCGCCCTCCCAAGAGCCATTCATTGTGACATCAAAACGTCTGGTCACTTCTCCACTTCTATTTTGAATAACACCCCACGCTTTGATTGGCCCCGTAAAATAGGTTTTCAGATCCAATACTGGCTTGGTATCTTTATAAGCTTCCATTGATGGCGTTGCACAGCCGTTAAGAAACGTCATAAGTCCCATGATTATTACTCCTTTTTTGAATACTTCCATTTCGAACAGTTTCATCGTTTTCACCTTGTGTTTTAATTAACATAATTAAACTAATTGCCGCTAAAATTTTAATAATGCACGGCGCTAATCCATATAATAATAATAGTGTGTGCATCGCATTTTCCGTGTTTGATGACGCGACAACAAATCCAGCGTGATCAAGCATTAAGAAGGCACAGCCACTAGCAATGGCCAATGCTAACTTTGGAATAAATGCCATCACGCCGTAATATTGCGTTGCGCGACTTTCTGCATTTCTAGCATTGATGCGATCAGCAATAATAGACGCTGGCAGTGCCAAATCGGCGCCCAATGCAAAGCCTGAAAGCATACAAATAATGCCGTAAGAAATACTATCGCCAGGCGTTAACAATATCACCCAAATAAAAACAGCAACAGACAGCAACATAGAAATTAACCATGCACGATACTTATCCAACCGTTTCGACAATAAAAACCACAATTGCATGAGGGCTGCGCCAGATACAAAGTATAGAAACAGAAATAAACCTGTATAACTTTCTGCATCTAAATAATCGCGTACGAAAAAAATAAGTAGTACGGCAGGTAAGGATGCCGCAATTTGCGTGAGTAAATAAGTTAAGAAAAATAAACGTTGTTTATCCTGCAGAATTTGAAAAAATGGATTGCCGCCTGCTGGCTTTGTTTGGTTTAAATGACTTAAATCAGCGCGTTTAAGAAAGCGTGAAAACAGAATCCATGCAACAACCATCAGCACAAAATAGACAAAAAATAGTCCTCTGAATGCTTGTGATGCATCGGTTTTCATTAAAAATAGCGTTGGTAAAATAGAAGCAATTAATAAACCAAACAAAGTAAAAGATTCACGCCAGCCTGCAATACGGGTGCGCTGGTTTTCATCTGCCGACCAAAAACCACCTATCATATTCAGATTAATCACAACAATACTAAAACCAGTGGTGGCTAACACCATGCTGAATGTAAACCAAACTGAGGCTGTAATAGCAATTTGAGGGCCAAAAAACAATGCCAGCAAGCCTAAAGTGAGCAACACTCCCCCACTCATTAAAATATCATTTCGATGGGTTGGATAACGATCCGATAAATAACCAATGAACGGATCTTGAATGGCATCAAATAGGCGAACAGCTAACAAAATAATACCAATAGCGCCTAAACCTAGACCAAAATGCTGCGTATAAAAATCTGGCGCATGGATGTATAACGGTAACCCAGCAAAAGCAACTGGCAACGCCAACATGGCATATTGAAACAATAACCAGCGGTTGGGCACTTGGTTCACTATTTTTGGCCGATTAATTTATTGCGTAATGCTGGCTGGGTAGTTTTCTCACCAAACCAAATATCAAAAAAAGCGTTACAAAATTGCTTATTATGCATCTGCCCAATTAAATAATCGTTTTTATAAAAGGTGCAGGTAGTAGCGTCTTTGTGAATACCTGTGATGTTGTCACCTTTTTTAACATTCGGGAATATTTTGCGCATTTGCGAGTGCCAATCTGCTAATGTCACCTCATCGACTATAGCTTGATGACGAATTTCCTCGGCTGACTGATCAGCAATTTTTTCACCTTTAATATCACGCAAATAAGCTAGTTTTAACGCGTAAGGTAGCGTCACTTCGCGCTTACCCTCTGCCGTATAAAAACTCGCGTCATATACATCAAATAAAAATACGGTTAGTCGACTAGTGGCAACCATTTGCGCATCAGGAATTTGCTTTTCAATTATCGTGGTCGCACTAACTGTTAGCGTTGATAACAGTAAACTGAACATTACAAAAAGATTACGCATGGCTAACCTCCATTTGCATCACATCTGTTTTATTCACTCTAAAACCAGCGGCGCAGGTAGCAAGATAAAAACGCCATAAACGAATAAAACCTTCATCAAAACCCAGTGCCTTAATTGGTTTTTTTTGCTTATCAAAACTTTCTAGCCATGTTTCCAATGTCCGCGCATAGTCTTGTCCAAACATAAATGGTGTGTGTGTTTTTAATCCCGCTTTTTCCGCCTCTTGTTTAAAGCGAGAAACGCTAGGCAACATGCCGCCTGGAAAGATGAAGCTGCGAATAAAATCCCCACCACGGCGATAGGCTGGAAAATCTTTTTCATTAATGGTGATGGTTTGCACCACTGCTTTACCATTTTTAGCCAATAATTCTTTTAACTTCTGAAAATATACTGGCCAAAAACGCTCACCTACCGCTTCGAACATTTCAATGGAAATAATGCGGTCATACGTACCCGTTTGGTGACGATAATCTTCTAAGGCAATATTGACATGTTGACCTAATCGCGCTTGAGCATAGGCATGCTGCTCCTCTGATAAGGTGATTCCTTTAATCGCAAAATCACCTCTAGCCATTGCTCGTTCTGCTAAGCCACCCCAACCACAACCAACTTCTAACAAACGTCCAGATTCGCTTTCCATGCAATCTAGCATGCGATCATACTTATGATATTGTGCCTGCGTTAGCGAGTCATTTTTAGCTTTAAATAAAGCAGATGAATATGTCATGCTAGGATCTAACCATAGCTGATAAAAGGCATTACCTAAGTCATAATGCTCATGAATATTTTTCTTACTCCCCTTCACAGTATTGAGCTTAAACAAGTAAAAAAAAGATGAAATCATGTTGTATAACTTGCTACCAGCCACCATATCTTGCATCGCGGATTGATTTTGTAATCCTAATTGCACCAACTGATTAATATCATCGGTATCCCACAAGCCTGAGCGGTAATCATCGGCAAAACCAATATCGCCTTTACGCATTAGATTGGTGAATACTTTCCAATCATGCACAACCAAATTAGCATCATGTTGTGGATTCTCTTTTCCACTGAATGTTCGGACTTTTCCATCAGGGGTGGTCACGGTTAGCGTTCCCCAAGACATCTGGTCAAACCGTTTTAAAATTTGTTCAGAAGCGGCTTTATTAATCATTGTATTTTTCCAAATAAAAAATCATTTAATTTGTTGCACTTATTTTTTTTGGCTTTTGTTCAGGTTTTGGGATGTACTTAATGCCTTTAGACACTAACTTGAGCGCCTGCCAATGAATCATCACAATGGCTTTCAATGTCACTAATGGATAATGCCAAAATGCATAGCGTAAACTGGCTTTGGTTAAAGCTTGCAACTTTCCTGTTAACGCGGTAATTAACTGTATATCACCCTCTTCATGGTGCAAATTAATCACCACATTGAACACATCATCATGCACATCAAATTTAAATTCATAATGGCCTTCACGTGCTAAAAACGGTGAAACATGAAACAGCTTTTGTGCGAATAAAAGGCTCAATGCATTCACTGGGCGACGATCTTCGTGCGCACACATGTACGTATGTCGCTCACCGAAAGTATTATGCACTTCGCACAATACGGCACGAATCTGACCTAATTTATCTCGGCATAACCAAAAGCTGACCGGATTAAAAGCATAACCAAACACGCGGGGCATACAAATCAAGGTGATTTCACCATCGGCGGTAACTTTGTGTTCGCGTAATATTTCGCGCGCCCAATTGTCAAGCGAGCTTCCATCGCAAGGTCCGTGATCTTTATCAAAAAAGCTTAACGGTGCAAATTTGTTATAAGCCAATGGCATTTTTTTTAATTGCGACAGTGGTAAAGCAAGGTAATAAATGCCGTATTGAAAGCCATTTTTTTTAGGCAATAGCCGTTTATGCATGACTTTTCCTGTCAATAATTGCGCATCCATTATTCCCATGGGATCGTCCCCCCGAGTGATTTGACGACATTCACCGCACTCAATAAACCATCTTCATGAAACCCATACCGTTGATAAGCGCCACAAAACCAATAATTGCGTTTACCTTGAATACGATCAAACTTGTCTTGTGACACAATGGCGTTGTAATCAAAAATTGGATGTGTGAAAGAATGCTCATCCATAATCAAATTTTCTGTTGGTCTTCGGGCAGGATTGAGCGTGATAATGACTGGTATTTCAGTATCCAAACCTTGTAGATTATTCATCCAATAACTCAATGAAACACCATTACTTTTGTCTTGTTGTTGCTCTGACAAATAAACCCAGCTAGACCAACATGCCTTATGTTTTGGCATAAAACTGCTATCTGTATGCACAATAATTTGATTATGTTGATACTGAAAATTTGACAGAATAGCGGTTTCGTCTGCAGTCGGCTCATCAATTATTTTTAATGCTTCATCTGCGTGACAAGCGAAAATAACATGATCAAACAGCCGCGTTGCGCCATACGCATCAGTTACCTCAACTTCTTTCCCTCTTTGCACAACTTTAGTCGCACCATTGTTCAATAAAATATGCTCTTCAAATGGGGCAATTAAGCGTTTTTTATATTCGCGGCTACCGCCAGTAACGGTATACCACTGTGGTCTATCATGCATACTAAGTAAGCCGTGGTTTTTGAAAAAACGTAGGAAAGTTTGTGCTGGAAACTTCATAATCGTTTCTACTGGGCAACTCCAGATTGCCGCACCCATGGCCAAAATATAATATTGTTTAAACCAAGCACCCATCTTGAGCTTTTCTAGGCAATCACCAAGGCTAATCGATGGGTCTTGATCAATATAGGCAAGCGCTTGTTTGTTAAATTTAAAGACATCACATAACATGTGCCAATATTGCGGCCGAAACAGGTTTTTGCGTTGCGCAAATAAACCTCCTGAGCCGTACTCCAACCAACCATGATTGATACTGACGCCAAAAGACATATCACTCTTTTGATAAGGCACGTTTATTTGATTAAATAAAGCCAATAGATTTGGATAATTCCAATCATTGAACACAATAAACCCAGTATCAACTGGTAGCGTTCCATTTTCAACAGGCACATCGATGGTACGACTATGGCCGCCAACGTAGGTATTTTTTTCATAGACAACCAAATCATGGTGTTGATGCAACAAATAAGCTGCGCCTAATCCCGAAATACCAGTGCCAATGATTGCAATTTTCATGGCTTGACTATGCCTACCTTGTTGTTACCAAGGCATGGCACGAACATTACAATTTTGTAATAAACCGTAAACCTTCAGCGGTATTTTCTAATGTTAGTTGTCCGTTATGCAAATCAAAAACTGCTTTTACTAAACTCAAACCAAGGCCTGTTCCTGCTGAAGAGCGACTAATATCGCCACGATAAAAGCGTTGAAAAACCTTATCCACCTCATTTTCAGCAATGCCACCCGCTGTATCTTCAACTGAAATCACGCAATGTTGATTTTCCGTTTGCATATTAACGCGAATAGACCCTTGCTCTGGCGTATATTTAATCGCGTTATCGACAACATTAGCATAAGCTTGAAATAACAAATCTTTATCGCCGACCATTGACATCTCTAGCAATTGCTGATGAATACTGATGTTTTTCATTTCTGCCAGTGGCTCATAAAATTCAATCACATCTTCTATTAATTTCTTTAACGCCAATGGTTGAAAATTGGCGCGTTTTTTTTCTGTTTCAATACGCGAAATACGTAACAAAGCGTTAAAAGTATTCAGCAGCTTGTCTGCTTCCTTTAATAAGGCTTCGTTTTCGCCATCATCATTCTTTTTGCTTGCCTCGATATGATTTCTCAAGCGCGTTAACGGCGTGCGCAAATCATGCGCAATATTATCTGACATTTGCCTAAGCTCAACCATCAGCGCTTCTATTCTATCGAGCATTAAATTTAATGTACTCGACATTTTGCCTAAATCATCCCAATGCGAGCTAACTTCTAATCGCTTGGATAAATCGCCGGTGTCCATGATATTTTGCGCCGTCGTGGCAATTCGATTAGTCCCTCTTGCGACAAAAACACTAATCATATAACTCACTAAAACAACCAATATAATCAATGCAATACTGATTATGCTAAGCCATTGCATAAAACGAAATTCAAGTTTAGTTTCAGTAATATCCACCCCAATCAGCATTTTTTGATTGTTCTTAAACGTATAAATTTTAGCCGCATAAACCTGGTGTGAGACGGGATGCTCAAACACAATAATGCCTTCTTTTAAGCGTTCAACGTTACCTGTTAATAATGCTGGCGGTTCTCCGTTTGCATTAAAGCGCATAAATAAACGCCCTTTGACGGCACTCTCTAATGCGCTGGCTTGAAAAGATTCATTAGCAGATAGATATCTTATCTCGGTATCGATTACCGCTTCTGTGCCCTGAATAAAGTGGCCGCGGGCGAAGAAATAGCCAAAATAACTAAGTATAAAAAGCGACAGACCACATAACACCGTAAATAGTATCGCCATCTTAAAACTAGAGCTTTTGGCGTAACTATGCTGATTTGCCGTTCTCATAGTGTTAATCATTGCTTTCTACAATGTAACCAGCGCCGCGCACCGTTTGAATAATAGGCAGCTCAAATCCTTTGTCCACTTTGCTTCGCAAGCGACTAATGTGTACATCAATCACATTGGTTTGCGGATCAAAATGATAATCCCAGACATTTTCTAAGAGCATGGTGCGGGTTACTACTTGATTTTTATGCTTTAATAAATATTCAAGCAAGCTAAACTCTCTGGTTTGCAATTCAATCAATACACCACCACGCGTTACTTTACGCGTCATTAAATCAACGGCTAAATCCCCTGCACGCAAGGTGCTAGGTTGTGATTGCTGTTGCTGTCGGCGACCCAATATTTCAATACGCGCCAATAGCTCACTGAATGCAAAAGGTTTAACTAAATAGTCATCACCGCCAGAACGCAAACCATTGACTCTGTCATCTACATCGCCCAGCGCACTTAGAATCAAGATAGGTACGGAATTATCCAATGCGCGTAGCGTTTTAATAATCGATAAACCATCTAAACCTGGCAACATGCGGTCAATAATAAGCACATCATATTGCGCTGTCGTGGCAAGCAGTAAACCCTCTTTTCCATCAGATGCAATCTCCGCTAAATGTCGCGCTTCTTTGAGCCCTTTAGCAATAAAAGCAGACACATCATGGTCATCTTCAATAATTAATATTCGCATAATGATAGATATAGCACGTCCAATATTTTTAATCTACTAATCGGTTACAATTACGCCTTTGAAAATACAGTGTTAGCACTCAACATGAACAGTCTTAAACAAGAAATCAACCGTCGTCGCACCTTTGCCATCATTTCTCATCCTGATGCAGGTAAAACGACACTGACTGAAAAGTTATTGTGGTTTGGTGGCGCCATTCAAGTGGCTGGTGAAGTGCGTGGTCGTAAAGCAGCGCGTCATGCAACCTCTGACTGGATGGAACTAGAAAAGCAACGCGGCATTTCGGTCACTTCTTCTGTGATGCAGTTTCCATATCGCGAGCACATGGTGAACTTACTTGATACGCCCGGCCATGATGATTTCTCTGAAGATACTTATCGGACATTAACTGCGGTTGATTCTGCTGTCATGGTGATTGATTCGGTCAATGGCGTAGAAGCGCAAACCATTAAACTGCTGAATGTTTGCCGCATGCGTGACACACCAATTATCACTTTCATCAATAAATTGGATCGTGAAAGTCGCGAACCGATTGAGTTATTAGATGAAATTGAAACCTCATTAGGCATGGAATGCGCGCCAATGACTTGGCCAATCGGTATGGGGAAAACCTTCCGTGGTGTTTATAGTTTGGTTAACGATACGATTTTCTTTTTTGACCCTCGCGCAGAAAAAGGCACGTCAGAAACCGTGCAAGGTATCGACAACCCCCGTTTAGATGTGTTAATTGGTCGGCAAGCAGAGGCTTTGCGCATTGATATTGAATTGGTGCGCGGTGCCTCACATGCTTTCGACAAAACACGCTATTTAGCAGGCAAGCAAACACCTGTTTACTTTGGTTCTGCGGTAAATAACTTCGGTGTTCAATCATTATTGGATGCAGTCGTCGACTTATCGCCTGCCCCACAAGCAAGAATGACGGCGACCAGAGAAGTGGCTGCGATTGAAGATAAATTCTCTGGTTTTGTGTTCAAAATTCAAGCCAATATGGATCCTAAGCATCGCGATAGAATTGCTTTTTTGCGGGTCTGTTCTGGTCGATTTGAACGGGGCATGAAGCTCAAACAAGTGGCTACAGGCAAAATGATTAACGTCAATAATGCGATTACCTTTATGGCGCAAGATCGTACGATTATGGATGAAGCTTATTCGGGCGACATTATCGGTATCCCTAATCATGGCACCATTAAATTAGGCGATACGTTTACGGCGAATGAAAGTTTAAAATATATTGGCATTCCATCATTTGCACCTGAATTTTTCCGTCGTGCGCGCATTCAAAATCCAATGAAAATGAAGCAATTACAAATTGGACTAAAGCAACTGGCAGAAGAAGGTGCGGCACAACTTTTCCGCCCCTTACTGACTAATGATTTAGTGTTAGGTGCAGTGGGTATGTTGCAATTTGATGTGGTCGCACACCGATTAGAGCATGAATACGGCGTCGATATGATTTTTGAACCATTCGATTGTTATACCGTGCGCTGGTTACATGGCTCTGATGATGATTTAAAAGCCATCGCCGATAAATATGGGTTTAATGTTGGCTTAGACGGTGCTGACGATTATGTATACCTAGCACCGAATCGGGTGAACCTACAAATGGCGCAAGAGCGCTATCCAGAGATTAAGTTTGCCGAAACGCGCGAAATTGCCTAAATGGTAACCGCTTCTTGCCCTTGCCAGAGCGAAAAATCTTATTCATTATGCTGTCAGCCTTGCCATCAAGGTATACCAGCCATTAATGCAGAAGCCTTAATGCGTTCGCGCTATAGCGCATATGTATTGGGTTTAGCCCAATATCTATTGGATACTTGGCATCTTACTACACGGCCAAACGACTTAAGTTTAAGCGAAGAATCAGCCACAAAATGGTTAGGGCTAAACATCAAGCGTTATGAACAAACCAGTGAAACTACAGCCATTGTTGAATTTGTCGCACGCTATAAAGTAGGGAGTCAAAAAGCAGAACGTTTACACGAAGTGAGTCAATTTGAACTCACTGATCGCTGGTATTATGTATCAGGCGAGATAGCTTAACGGCTGCTTAGCGGTGTGATTGCTGCCATAAAACCATGAGGTTTTAGATTTTTTGCGACCACTCGACTGCCTGCCTTTACGTGTACCAAAAACTATAAAAATACCTTGTCATTCAGTTGCTAATCCACCAACGTCTTGATCTGTCATGCTAAGCGATAATTGTTGATTGTTTAATTTCAAATGTCATTTGAATCCCCTCACTGTGCCAGTTATGCAATACGATCCAGTGCATTATGGGCTTTGCCGGCGCTTAACTGGCCCATGCATTCACGCTAGCAGAGCGCATAATGACTGGAATATTGCGATGCGCGCGAAAAATCAGATAGCGGAAACGTCATAAGCAAAGCATTGTCTGCTAGGTTAGCCGTATTTTAATGACAAAAAAGCCACATCACGTGGCCTTTTAATCAATCAAGCTTCACCTAGGTCGCTTCAAATGCCTCACACAATTGACTTAATAACTGACCAAATAAAGGCAACACTTCTTCTTTACGATGCGGGCTTTCATCATCAGTTCCAGCAATGACAAAACTAATCGTTAATTTATCTAAGTTCTCGCGGAATTCGCTCCAATGCTCAACATTGGCATCGCTAATTAGTTTGACTTTATTGAGTCCTGAATTGATGATTTCTATCATTTGCTCTTCTGGAATGCCTGAAAATAAGGTTTTGGCAATCGTGACTTGCGCGGCTTGATAATCTGGCTTAATTTCTTCAGCTGCTAGCGGTGTGGTTAAAAAAGTAAAGATTAATAAACCATAAGCCTGATACACGCTGAGCATATCGAAATCTTCAGTCAACTCTTCTTTTGGATTACGCTCTGCGGCAGTAATGGCGTTAAAACTAATATAACTGGCTAAATAATAAGCGGCATCTAACGCATTATAATCGGCCAAATCGGTACTTGGGGTTGCACCATCTGCATGTATTTCTGCTAAACAAATACCATGCAATAAAGTTAGTCGTTGTGAATATTTTAGCTCTTCCATCCGTTCGCTTTCAATGTTAAATAGGTAATCATATACGCGGTTAAGTATCAATCTCAGGCAGTGTTTCTAGTTGTTCGTGCACACTTAACCAGCGTTCTTCTGCTTGCTCAATGGTTAAGGTTAAAGCAGATTGCTGTTTTAGCAAAGCCTGCAGTTGCGTTTTATCCGATTTTTCATACAGCGTTGTGTCGTTTAACTGCTCATCACAGGTGCGTTTTTCTAACTGCCACGTAGCAATCTCTCGCTCTAATTTTTCGGATTCTTTAATCAATGGTCTACGTGCTGCAATTCTCGCTTGCCGATCCAATTTATTCTGCGCATAGCTGTTTTTCTTATCCGTCGAACTCGCCTCACTCACAATCACTGCTTTTTCTTGACTCCGCTGTTCTGCCACCCAAGCTGAGTAATCCTCTAAATCACCATCAAATAAACGCACCTGCCCATTAGCCACTAAAACAAATTGGTCACAGGTTGTGCGTAAAAGTGATCGATCATGTGAAATTAATATCACGCCTCCTTCAAACGCTTGCAGTGCTAGCGTTAAAGCATGGCGCATTTCTAAATCTAAGTGATTAGTTGGCTCATCTAGCAATAACAAACTCGGCCGCGTCCAAATCAATAAGGCCAATGCTAAACGTGATTTTTCGCCACCTGAGAATTTTTCGCAAGCTGATCTTGCCATATCCCCTCGAAAATCAAAGCCACCCAAATAATTAAGTAACTCTTGCTCAGTCGCGTTTTTATCCAAACGCTGCATGTGCTGCAATGGCGATTCTTCTGCGCGTAATTGCTCTAATTGATGCTGGGCAAAGTAACCAATATTCAAGTCTTTACCTAAGGTGCGTTTACCTGAATGGCTTTGCAATTCGCCAGCTAATAACTTAATCAAAGTTGATTTACCCGCGCCATTAGGTCCCAACAAACCAATCCGCTCTTTTGGTCTTACCGTCAGCGACACTTTGCTTAAAATCGGTTTATTCGCATAACCAACCTCAATATCGCTGATAGCCAATAAAGGCTCTGGCGCACTTGAAGGTGGCCGAAAACTAAAGCTAAATTGTGAATCGACATGTGCTGCGCTAATCATTTCCATGCGCTCGAGTGCTTTAATACGGCTCTGTGCTTGTCGCGCCTTAGTGGCTTGCGCTTTAAATCGATCAATATATTGATGTAAATGTGCTACTTTGTGTTGTTGCTTTTCATGCATCGCTTGTTGCAACGCCATTTTTTCTGCCCGTTGCCGTTCAAAATCACTGTAACCCCCTTTATATAAGGTTAATGTTTGGTGTTCAATATGGGAGATGTGATTCACAATCGCATCAAGGAAATCTCGATCATGAGAAATCAATAACAACGTACCGCTATAATTTTTTAGCCAATTTTCTAGCCAAATCACCGCTTCCAAATCCAAATGGTTGGTTGGCTCATCTAATAACAACAAATCTGAGCGACACATTAAAGCGCGCGCTAAATTCAAACGTACACGCCAACCACCAGAAAAAGAAGAAACCGCATTTTGTAACTCAGCTTGGCTAAATCCTAAGCCATCCAGTAATCCCGCCGCTCGTGCTTTTGCCGCATAACCTTCTATCTCAGAAATGCGTCCATGCAACTCAGCGATACGTTCGCCTTCAGCATTGGCTTCTGCCTCTAGTAATGCAGCTTCAATATTACTTAGTTCTTCATCGCCTTCTAATACAAACTGAAGCGCTGAAATGCTTAAAGCGGGCGTTTCTTGTGCCACATGACCAACCACCCAACTGGATGGAATCTCCAATTCACCTTTATCGGCTTCTAACTCACCGCGCAACATGGCAAACAAACTTGATTTACCAGCACCATTTGCGCCGGTTAAACCCACTTTGTGCCCAGTGTGTAGTTGCAATGAAGCTTCTTGAATAAGGATTTTAATCCCACGTGCAATGGTTATATTTTTAAATTGAATCAAAACGTTAAAATCAATCAAATGCGATGAAAGGCGTTATTCTAAAGCAATCTAACTATTTACTTAAAAAGAGTTTTTATAAAATAAATTGTTAAACTAAGTAAAGTTAGCACTTATTCCCAAAATAAGAGTCGGAACTCTAGTAAAATCAAGTTAAGAGTAAAATGAAGTAACTAGTAAAAATGAATCATCCAGCAAGTCAATAAACTAAAGACTTCCGTCATATGCAACCAACTGAAATGCTTAACGCCAACGAATTCGATGCTTATTATTAAAAAAACATTCCGCTGGATTATTATCGCTGTAGCCATGGCACTAGTATTGATGCTCATTATCGCCGCCATTATTCGGTTTGCGATTTTCCCTAATATCAATGATTACAAAAATGATATTGCTACTACGATTACTGAAAAAATTGGGCTAAAAACAACCATTGGCAATATCACGCCTGGTTGGCAGGGCCTTTCCCCTAAAGTAATAATCCATGAAATCGATATTTTTGACGCACAAAATAAGTCTGCTTTGCATCTTGAAAATGTTAACGGTACGTTTTCTTGGTTGAGTATTCCAATGTTGGGCCTGCATTTGTCAGATCTTTCAGTGCGCAATCCTAAGTTAACGATACATCGCGCAGCAGACGGTCATATTTATGTAGCAGGTATTCCCATGGGCGGTGACGGCGAGCCTGTTTTTGCCAACTGGCTATTAGGTCAAGCTAATATTAATATCGTTAATGCGGGTATTGTTTGGCAGGATGATTTAAGACAAGCGCCGGCACTATCACTCAATAAAGTTGATTTTAATTTACACAACCCTGCTTGGCGTAAAATTTTTGGACAACATTTATTCAAGATAACAGCACTGCCTGCGACCGGTACAAAATATCCAATCAACTTAGATGGTCACTTTTTTGGTCGTGATGTGAATCAAATAAAAACTTGGCATGGTGAAGTCAATTTAGAGGCTAACGCCATTGATTTAACTGCATGGAAAGCATGGTTTGATTATCCAATTGATCTGCAAAGTGGTGTAGGAAAAACAAAAATAACGCTTACTTTTGCTCACAATAAAATCAATAAACTAAAGGCTGATGTGCAACTTAATAAGCTTTCAGTCAAATTAGACGGTTCTGAAGCGTTATTAAACGCGCAATTACTATCTGGCTTGCTGACTTGGGAGCAATCGCAAAAAACAACGACTATCTCGGGAGAAGCGATTAAGTTAGATGCTGATAATAGCTTCCATATACATAATGGCTCTGGATTTGTTTCTCGGACAACAAAAAATAACAAAGCATGGATGAATGCCTCCCTAAAACTGGATCGGTTTGATTTAAGTTATTTGGGTAAACTGCAGAAAGTAGTTAAATTGCCTAATGACATTAGCCAACCGTTAGAGGCGCTTAATCCGCATGGTTCGCTCAACAATTTAAGTATCAGTTTGCAAGGCAATCCTGAAAGCCCAAGTCACTATAATATCAAAAGTGGATTTAACTCTTTAAGTGTTAATCCTTATCTGAGCGTTCCTGGATTCAGCAACATCACAGGAACACTAGAAGCGAATGAAGATAATGGCAACATACAGCTGGCATCAAGCAATGCAGTCCTGACCTTTAAAAATCTCTTACGATGGCCCATTCCAATCAATAAACTGGATGGAAAAATCTCTTGGAGCAAGAGTAGAGACGCATTAAAAGTCATTGCTAATGAGGTGAGAATTGCCAATGACCATATTAGCGGTACCATTAATGCTAGCTATGACATGTCTGGCGTTAAAGGCGGCTATTTGAATTTAAGCGGTAAGTTTGAAAATGGCGACGCTCAATTTGCCTCTTTCTATTACCCACTTATCTTGGGCGAACAGACCATCAGTTGGTTAGATAGCTCTATCTTAGCGGGCAAAGCAAATAATGTTCAATTAACGGTTAAAGGCAATCTTGATGACTTCCCTTATGTCGATAAACAAAACAAGACCGACCCGTCGCTAGGCATTTTTAAAGTAACTGCGAGAGTAAGTGACGCAGTGTTGGAGTACGGCACTGGCTGGCCAAAAATGGAAAACTTAGGCTTAAACTTGCGCTTTGAAGGTAATAGCATGGAGCTGAATGCAGACACAGGTAAAATATTTGATATTAACGTTGTTAAAGCCACCGCGATTATTCCTGCACTTGACACCGTTGATGGCGTATCTCCCGTCCTTAAAATTGATGCCCTGAGTGAGGGACCTGTTGCATCAGGTATTAAATTGATTAATAACAGCCCGGTTAAAGAAGTGGCGTTAGCCTTTACAGATGATTTAAAAACAGCTGGCAGAGGGAAGCTGAAGTTAAGTTTAAACCTACCCCTAGACGATATAAACAACGCTAAATATAAAGGCGACTATTTAATCAACAATGGCACTATGTATGCGAATGAAAAACTCGGCTTGCCCGCAATCTCAAATATTAATGGCACGCTCAGTTTTGATGACGTCGGTATTAGCGCAAATGCAATTACCGCTAATATCTTAGGTGGTGCAGCGCAGTTTGATTTTAAAACGGCTGCAGATAAAACCATTAAGATGAATGCAAAAGGTAACGTGACCAGTAAAGGTATTCAGCAATTTAATGACAACGTGCTAACTAATGCATTAGATGGTGGTACCAATTGGTCTGCGGATATTGCGATTAAAAAGTCATTCATGAACTTGAATGTTCGTTCGAACTTAAAAGGATTGGCGATTAATTTGCCTATCCCTTTTGGTAAGCAAAGAGAACAAGCAGCGAACTTCACCATCGTAAAGCAACAAACACAAGCTGAGCGCGATAGCATAAAAGTCGCCTATCAAGATACGGTTTCTGCCATTATTTTACGCTCTGAAAAAAATGATCATTTAGTGTTCGAAAGCGGCGATATTGCGATTAATATGCCCGCTAAGCAGCCGACAAAACCCGGTTTAGCCATACGCGGTGAATTTGATTATCTCAACGCGGATGAATGGTTAGCCTTATCAAGTAATACTGAAAACAAAAGCAGCACATCTAGCACTGACTTTAATCGTTTGGATTTAAATAGTGCAGACTTTTCTATTCAGCAATTGGAAATTTTTAGTCGTAGTTTAAATAACTTAAAAATAAGTACTAAGCCGAGCGATGAACACTTCCGTTTTTCACTCACCAGTCAAGAAATTGATGGCGATATTGAATGGAGAAATCCAAGTAAAACACAACAAACGGGCGCAGTGATTGCAAGACTTAAAAAACTGCATATTCCAGTCAATAATGACGAGCGCAAGGTTAGTACTGGGAATAAGAATATTCAAAGGTTAGATAAGCACTACCCCGCCCTAGACATTCGAGCAGAGGACTTCAAACTAGGTCAGAAAGAATTAGGCGTGTTGGAACTTAATGCCTATGAGACAGATAGTGATTGGATCATTCAACAACTAAAAATCAGCAACCCAGATAGCAGCCTAGCGGCTGAGGGCCGTTGGCAAAATTGGATAACCAATCCAAATACTAATTTAACATTTACATTGACGGCAAACGATGCTGGCAATACTTTAAGGCGCTTTGGCCAGCCTGATGTCATTAAAGGCGGTGTTGCGTCAATTGCTGGTCAGTTAAAGTGGGCGGGAAGCCCGCATGAATTTAGCAAAAAGGGGTTGCGTGGTGAATTTAAATTAAGCGCTTCAAAAGGGCAGATTGTTAAAGTAAAACCAGGTGTGGGCAGATTGTTTGGTTTACTCACTTTACAAAGTTTGCCAAGACGCTTAACACTAGACTTTAGTGACTTGTTTAGTCAAGGATTTGCATTTGATGCAATCAGTGGCAATGCAACAATTAATGATGGCGTTATGCATAGTGATGATTTCTTGATGACCGGCCCTGCTGCAGAGACTACCATCAAGGGCGATATTGATTTAAATAAAGAAACGCAATATTTAAATGTAAAAGTGGTTCCGCAAATTAGTGATAGTTTTTCTCTAGCAGCGCTTGCTGGCGGCCCTATCGTCGGTGCAGCTGCTTTTATTGCGCAGAAAATATTAAAAGACCCGCTAAACAAAATAGCACAAAGCGAATATACTATTACTGGCACTTGGGATAATCCTGTAGAAGTAGGTGCAGAAAAAGAGAAGCAACCAATACAGCCGACTAACTCTCCTTTGAACGCGCAATAAAATGACATCAAAAAAATCCATAAAATACGCAAACAACATTGTTAAAGTAGCTGGCATACAAATGGCTTCTAGCCCCAGTGTTGCAGCCAATTTGATTGAAGCTGAACGCTTAATAAAACTAGCTGCAGAAGCCGGCGCAAAAATCGTTGTGCTGCCGGAATACTTCTGCATCATGGGCATCCATGACACTGACAAAGTAAGGGTAAAAGAAAAAGAAGGCGACGGCCCTATTCAAAACTTTTTATCTAAAATGGCTAAAAAGCATAAAATTTTACTCATCGGGGGTACGGTGCCGCTTGTCAGTAGCGTGCCAAATAAAGTGCGTAATAGCTGTTTAGTTTATAACGATAAAGGTAAACAAATTGCGCGTTATGACAAAATTCACTTATTTGGTTTAGATTTAGCCACAGAGCATTACCACGAAGAAAATACCATCGAACCTGGTCATGAAGTGATTGTAGTTGAAACCCCTTATGGCAAAATCGGCTTATCAACTTGCTATGATTTGCGCTTTCCTGAACTCTATCGAGCAATGGGGGAAGTCGATATGATCGTTGTCCCATCGGCTTTTACTGAAACAACTGGTAAAGCGCACTGGGAAACGTTAATCCGCGCTCGTGCGATTGAAAATCTATGTTACGTCATCGCACCTGCCCAAGGCGGTTACCACTTATCAGGTAGAGAAACCCATGGCAACAGCATGATAGTTGATCCTTGGGGCGTAATATTAGATCGATTACCACGTGGTTCTGGCATTGTGATGGCTGGCGTTAATACGCATTATGAAGCCAGCTTACGCAAGAGCTTACCAGCACTTAAACACAAGACCATTAGAGCCATTTAATATGCAACAAATTGATCTTTTAGAAAAAGCAAATCAGGCGTTATTAATCCCCTCCGGACTAGATGCACAGGCCATACAAAGTGTATTGAGCAATATTATGTCGCATCAAGTCGATTATGCTGATCTATATTTTCAATACAGCAGAAGTGAGTCTTGGGCATTAGAAGAAGGTCAAGTTAAATCTGGCGCATTTTCAATTGATCAAGGCGTTGGCGTGCGCGCCATTAGCGGTGAAAAAACAGCATTCGCCTACTCTGACGAAATCAATTTAGCGGCCTTAACACAAGCGGCTAATGCAACCAAAGCCATTGCTGCTATTGGTGCAGAGCAAACCGCTAGTCGTATTATTACGCCCGATACAACATCACTGTATTTACCGAACGATCCAATCGCTTCTCTCTCCGCAGATGCCAAAGTTAAACTACTTGAGCGTTTGGAGCAGTTTGCCAAGCAAGTTGATCCGCGCGTCACGCAAGTGATGGCGTCTATCGGTGGTGAATATGAAGTCGTCATGGTTGCGCGTAGCGATGGGGTAATGGCGGCAGATGTAAGGCCGCTGGTGCGCGTGTCTATACAAGTGATTGCGGAACAAAGTGGTCGTCGCGAGCAAGGCTCTGCAGGCGGCGGCGGGCGTTTCGATTACAGTTACTTCACCGATGCCATGTTGCAAGATTATGCAGCAAAAGCAGTACACCAAGCCTTAGTCAACTTAGATGCACGACCTGCCCCAGCTGGCAGCATGACGGTCGTATTAGGTGCTGGTTGGCCTGGGATTCTCTTGCATGAGGCAATTGGGCATGGTTTAGAAGGTGACTTCAACCGAAAAGGTAGTTCAGCATTTGCAGGCATGATGGGTCAAAAAGTGGCATCAAAAGGGATTACCATTGTAGATGACGGCACAATTGCCGATCGTCGTGGTTCTTTAAGCGTTGATGACGAAGGCAATCCAACCACAAATACTGTGTTGATTGAAGATGGGATATTGCGCAATTACATTCAAGACACCTTAAATGCGCGCTTGATGAAGCAACCAACGACTGGCAATGGGCGGCGCGAAAGTTATGCGCACATTCCGATGCCACGCATGACGAATACATATATGCTTAATGGCGACAAAGCACCAGAAGAGATTATTAAATCGGTTAAAAAAGGCTTATATGCCGCTAACTTTGGTGGTGGTCAAGTTGATATTACCAGCGGTAAATTTGTCTTTAGCGCTGCTGAAGCCTATATGATTGAAGATGGCAAAATCACCTATCCCGTTAAAGGCGCAACACTGATTGGAAATGGGCCTGATGTCTTAACGCGAGTGAGCATGATTGGCAACGACATGGCACTCGATAGCGGCGTTGGCACTTGTGGAAAAGAAGGACAAAGTGTGCCCGTTGGCGTTGGTCAACCAACCCTTAAAATTGACGGCTTGACAGTTGGCGGCACCATTTAATATGGTAAGCTAAATGAGCTTAAAAGTTTTAATCATTTTCATCGCTTTCACTTTACAAAAGGAGCATTGTCATGGCCGTTAGTAAGTCTGAAAAAACTGCAACGAAAACACCTGTTAAGAAAACCGAAACTAAAAAGCCAGCCGTTAAAAAAGCGACTGCTGCAAAAACCACAACAAAATCCACCGCTAAAGCACGCAAAATCAGTGCTGAAGAACGTTATAAAATGATTGAAGTGGCTGCGTATTATATTGCTGAGCACCATCACTTTCAGGGCAACGCAATTGACTTTTGGATTGCAGCTGAAGAAGAAGTACGTAAAAAAATTGCTTAAATTATGCTTAGATTATTAGTTAGATTTCAGATGAGACTAGCCTAATTTTAAACCAAATAAAAAAGGGCGCTCAGGCGCCCTTTTTTATTATTCACCGCGATTACTTCAACACGCGGTTTCTATATTCACTCGTGCGGGTATCAATTTCGATGTTGTCGCCTTGCGCAACAAACAACGGCACTGATATTTCATAACCAGTTGCTAATTTAGCTGGCTTCATCACCTTACCTGAAGTGTCACCTTTGATTGCTGGCTCAGTGTAAATCACTTCACGCACAACCATGGTTGGTAACTCAACTTGAATCGCTTTACCTTCATAAAAACGCACATCACAGGTCATGCCATCTTCTAAGAATGGTAATACATCTTCCATAAATTCAGCATCCACATCATATTGATTGTAGTCAGCATCCATAAATACATAGGCAGGGTCTGCAAAATAAGAATAAGTGACTTCTCTTTTTTCTAACACGACTATATCAAACTTATCACCCGCGTTATACACGTTTTCGCTTGGCGCTTCTGTTAGTAAGTTTTTAAACTTAGCTTTCACTACGGCACCGCTACGGCCAGATTTATTATATTCAGATTTTACCAATACCAATGGTTGTCCATCAACCATTACAACATTACCAACGCGAAGTTCTTGAGCTGTTTTCATAGATTCAATACCAAATTAATGAGGAATTATTTTAAAGCGGAAATTATACGCTAATTTGCTAAATCTGCACAAAAAGCAAGCAACTTGCTGGCTAAGTCTTGTTGCTCCACAATACGCTGTGATTGCTGTTGCGTATGACGCATAATTTCAGCCAAATTGGCTACATAATGTTGCCATACAATTTGATGAAAACTTTCTGTCGCCCAAGCCTCATGTAAGCTTACTATTGTTTGATGTAATTCTGGATGTGTATAAAAGCGATTGAGAAAAGCGTTGAGCTTTAATAAATGGGTGTTATCTTCTTGCCAGTACGGTTGCCAAATAAAGGGCTTTGCTGCCCAAACAGCTCTCACCCAACTATCTTCACCTCTCACAAAATTAATATCACACGCCCACAATAGCCGATCGTAATCATCTTGCGGTAAGAATGGCAAAATATGTAAAGTCAATTTGTCGATGGTTAAACAATCACCAGCCACCAGACTGTTATAGCCCAATATTGATATTGGTACCTGATTATTTAAAGGCATACACACGCGCACAGAAACCTCACCATTCGCTAATGATTGCAATAAAGCATCGACAGGAGCATGTTGATAATAAAACAGTGAAATGGTTAAATCGCTGGCTTGATTTGAAATCAGTAATGATTGCCAAAAATCTTGCTGTTGAACATTTGAAGTTTGAAAAGCATCTCGCTGTGCGATAAGGTTTTGCTCACGCAATAAGCCACCGGTATCATCCACAAAGCCAGGAAAATAAAAATGCCGCGTTAATTTTGTTTCGTGGTGCTGACCATTCAATCCATGAAACGCTGACACCCATGATTCTGCTGATAAGTAATCGACATTGACCCAAATATTTTGCTGAGTCATTAACGCCAAATAAGCCGTTGGCAAACCGCAAGCAAAGGTCTCCATTACAATATCGGCTACTGATTCAAATAACGTATTTTCATCCAGACGCACAATCGTCACACCTTCAAACACCTGCACACCAGCATCTGCAATGCCTATCATTATCTTATTAGCCGCCGATACATTATTCACAAACAATCTAACTTGCAAACCTTGTTCTTGATGAAGCTGTTTCGCTAAACGCCAGCAAACACCAATATCGCCGAAGTTATCGACAATTTTACAGAAAATATCAATTTTTTGATGCATATTAATCACAGTTTTAAATATTCAGTTCATCGTAATATACTGATGCGGTTTAACCATAAGTTTAGCTATAAGTTTAGCTATAAGTACAGCAACCGCCTATTGTATCAATACTAAGGGCTAAATAAATAAGGGTGCAATCAATGCAAAAAACACCCCTAGCATAAAGATAGCAACAGATAACCAGTAAATAAGTAGTGCGTTTCTGCGCATTTTTATACAGGCTACTGCTAATTGCGAATCTGCTGGACATGGTGCATGACGCGCCTGCCATTGCAAAAAGCCTGCCAACACTAACATCAGTGCCGCCAAACCAAACACTTCCACTTTATGTTCGCTAACCCAGATAAGTTGTGGAAATACACTTAACAAACTAGTCAATGTAGCGACAGAACCAATCGCAACAAGCGTAGCAGGCAATGCGCAACAAATTAGCGTTGATCCACTGGTGAATAAGGATAAGATATTCGCACGTTTTGCTGCTTTTAAGGTGTCAAAATCTATCTTAGCCATAATCACTGCCCTTTTATTGAAGCTTTAATATTTGCTTTAATTTCAACAATCGATTGCTCAACTTTTTCGACTTTGCTAACTGCATAGCCAGCATCTTTAATGACTTGCGTAAAGACATCTAATGACACATCTTGTGCTGGTTTAAGTTCTAAAACAACGATCCGTCGTTTCAAGTCAACAAAAGCGCCTTGTCCTTCTGGCATGGCATTTAACTTCTTCTGAATGCCTTTTGCACAAAATGCACACACCATGCCATTAACTTCAGCTTTGATGCTGGTTGCAGCTGAAACGATTGGTGATGCTAATAAACAAAATAAAATAATCAGTGTTTTTTTCATGATTTTTCCTTTAATCCTTTAATAAGTAAACATTAAGTTAAGTCTGGGTGCACGTTCACTTTTATCAAATGGATTCGTGACACCGAACTCTAAGAAGTAACTTTGATGAATCAACCGCAATGCTGGCGTGACTTGGAAGGATGGATTGTAATTTTTGGTTGCCTTAGCTTCTAATACAAACCATGGCTGCGTTTCATCAAAATCGGTCTCATAAAATGAGAAACCTCCTTGAATGGCAGCGTTATCGTTAATCATGCCTGGCGCACGCACCATCCGCATCTTAGCTAAAAAATAAAGCCGTGCTGTTTCATAATCAAACTGAACACTCGGACTATAGCTAAAGCCGTTATGCATTCCCCTTGCCTCGCCCACACTGCCCATCATCCAAATATTGGCCTGTGCTGACGGCATATTCCAACGCTTGATTAATCCTGTGTAGTTGATGCCTGTCATCGTTGTGGCACGTGTGCCTTTAGGCGACATACGCATCACTTCAATACCGAAAGCATGGTGGATGCTAGGTGCATAATTGAACATCATTTCTTGATTATATTCGCCAGTCTCAGTCATTAGCATATAGCTGTCTTCAAACCCCATGAGGGCAGCAGACTGTGCTTGCAGACTTGAAACGGCTAGTAAAAATACAACGAATAGTTGCTTAAACATAAAACCTCCAATGGCTAAATTAAAAATAGTGGACGGATTTGTCCTCAGTATTTAATTCAGTATTGGTGGTCGATAGGCAGGTGAGTAGTGAATTGATTGAAGTTTGTCATCAATAAATGATGACTTAAATGATTTAAACGCAGGAATACTGAGCCGTGGCGTAGCACCAGAAAAGACAATATAAGTGGTAATAACACAAAAACCACAACTCATACAGTTATGTTTAACAGGCTGCTGTTTAGCTTCATCATGACAAGGCATTGATGTCGGTGCTTGCAGATCAGCATTAATTGATTGCGATGTCATTTGTAAATTCATTGCATTTGCTGTTGCCATCAATATTGGCATCCAACTAATCAATAATAAACAAATTAACTTTTTCATATCTTTAGGATAGCTTGCAATAACGCTTAGTTCAATTGATTTTTTAATCTGAAAGTTTATATTAGCTAAACGGTTACAAACCAACTTGCCCTCTCTGGTCAATTTGTCTATGCTATTCAAGCATCGCTAACATCAACGAGATATTTATGTCAGAACATCAACAAGGGTTTATTAAAGAATATTCAAATGATGGCTTTTGGGACAAGCTGGTTAAATTTGCTAACACCGCTGGCAAAGACGTCATTGAAAAAGCCTTGTGGCTATATTACGCAGCAAAAAACCCAACAACACCAACATGGGCAAAAGCCGTTATTTATGGCGCCTTGGGCTATTTTATTTTTCCGATTGATGTTATTCCTGATCTCGCCCCGATAATTGGCTATGCCGATGATTTAGCTATTGTGACTTCAGCGATTGTGACAGTCAGTTTGTCTATTAACGATGATGTGAAGGCGTTAGCAACGCAAAAGCTAAAAGATTGGTTTGGCGAATAGGGTTAACAATGTCACATAAAGAAGAAGATTTAGCCGCTGAAATTATGTGTGCATGCACAGGTACCACACGTGGGAAAATATTTGATCTTGTAACAGAAGGGTTTGATTTTGAAACCATTTCAAGAAAAACAGGCGTCAATACTGGTTGCGGTGGTTGCGAATGCGAAGTCGAATGTTTTATTGATGCTCTGCAGGAAGATATCAAATAATTAACCACAAACCGTATTTACAAGGTGATCACCTCAACATTGGGGTCAATATTGTCCTAGCGCGTTAGATTTTAACTGCAATACTGATTTGATATTGCCTATGTGAAGGATAAATATAGATGAAACAATTAACTATAATCTACCTAACGTTAATTTTCTTAACAGCATGCACGGTAAAGACTACTGATGCACCTGTTAGACAAACCAGTTCAGCATCCGTGACGGTGTGTAAAGAGCCGAGATCGCCAATGTGTACGCGTGAATATAATCCCGTCTGTGCAACAAAAGATACTGGTGTGCGTTGCGTGACAACACCTTGCCCATCCACCGAATTAAAAACCTACGCCACTGCTTGCACGGCTTGTGCGGATGAAAAGGTCATTTCTCACACCGCTGGCAAATGTGCTGAAGAGCAAAACAATGAATGTTGCGCAAAAATACCATTCTTTGACTGATTTAGCGCTAGGCCGAAGTAACTTAAGCAGCGCTTACTTTAGCATCTCAACTCCAATCACGGCTAATGAAAGTCAATCTCTTTGCATAATCGCCATGCTATCGACAATGATTGATGGTGCCATGCCATTAACTGAACCAACGAGGATATGAGGCAAGCCCCTCATTTTCTATGCCATCAATAGCTGGTCATAATACTGTTTCTCAACGTTGACTGACGAAATTCTATTACTGTGACCATGTCGCCTTTACGGATTGTAGAACACTTCAATCTGCACTGTTATTGGGCGTTCAATCTATCTCTAATGCCGTTTTTTGCGCGATAAAAGTGCACTAACAAACTAGGCTATAAAGCGATTAAGCACTTAATAGTTAACCTCAATCACTTCAAACTCACCTTCGCCTTTTGGCGTTTGCACACGCACAGCATCCCCTATGCTTTTGCCATGTAAGGCTTTAGCTAACGGCGACACCCAAGAAATATAACCTTTATTCGGGTCAATCTCATCTTTTCCGACAATACGATAGGTATGTTCACGATCATCCTCTACATTAAAAACCGTTACCCACGCACCAAAAAAAACTTTTTCTAAATGTTGTTGTTCTTTACTATCGACAATCACGGCAAAATCCATCCGCTTCATTAAATGGCGACATCGGCTGTCTATTTGGCGCAACCTTCGCTTGCCATAAATATAGTCTCCGTTCTCACTTCGATCGCCATTACTCGCTGCCCAAGCCACCGTGCGCACCACCTCTGGCCGCTCGACTTTATAGAGCTGATGAAACTCAGCCTGTAGTGCAGCAAAGCCTTGCGGAGTGATGTAGTTTTTTTCGTCAGTAACTGCCATTGATATCCTGATTTTCTAATACCTTAACGTCATAAACAAAATACTCGGTATCGCCAAAACAGCTATTAGGAATCCATTTATGTTGTTTGTAATATAAGCGTACACGCTGTCCACTGGCTGCATTAATTTTGTTGTAAATCGCTTCATTTTTAACGGTAAAAAAGAATTTTTCTGCTTGTGTGCCTGGCACTGTCACTAACACCTGCTCGCCTTCATAGGTTTTGCAAATAAAGCCTTTTTGTGATGCTTTTTGCACAAAACCAACCCGTTCTCCAGCCGAATAAACCCAATGCAAAGTTAAAAAAGTGTAAATGGCAAAAAGTAAAAATGGAATGAGAACAATGCTTAACCATTTAAAGAATTTTTTGATACTTGCCAGCATGCTAGCCTCTCCAAATCAAGATCAATAATGCAACCATTATCGTATAAATTGTATGGGTCTGTGAACGTTTTATAGCGAAAAACATAGTTAAAAAATAGTGAAAAGTGTGGAGATTAGCGCACTGTCGTTTAGAATAATGTCATGTCCTCATCAACAAGCTCTCCATTAATACTCTGCGCTACTGCCCGCCTTGCTCGTAGCCTACAAATGGCTAAGCAACGCGAGTCTATTAAAAGCGGCGAAACGCAGTGGGAATCGCTACCGATTACGACGCTTTCTGATTGGTTAAATAGCGTGATTGAAACGGCCATTTTACTGAATGAGATGGATGCAAACAGCGTACCGACCTACTCACTAACCACGACGCAAGAAGGTTTACTGTGGGAACAAAGCATACAACAATCGCTTAAAACCAATGCAGCGGCAGATTTGTTTGATACTGCTGGTTTAGCGAGCGCGGCAATGGAAGCGAATCGCTTATTAACCGAATGGCGTTTAAGCATTGATTTATCAGATGCAACGGAGGAAACGCAGCAATTTATGCTATGGCGCGCAGATTTTCAGCAACGTTGTAAAGCAAATAATGTGCTGGAATCGGTGCGTTATGAAGAGTGGCAAATAACTTGTTTGCAAAAAGAGCTAGGTCAATTGCCCGCGCATATCCAATTAGCGGGTTTTGATCGTTTACATCCCAATATACGACGGTTAATTTCGGTATTAGAAAAGCGCGGCGTGACTGTCAGCACTTATACACTCACTTTACCTGAACCGCAACAACTAGCCCACGTCACCCTCAATGATCAAGATGCAGAATGTCGTGCGGCGGTGGCTTGGGCACAAAATCAACTACTCCAAAATCCAGAAGCCAAGCTGGCCATTGTCGTGCCAGAATTAGCAGCTTTACGTGCTACATTATCCGATTTATTAGATGATGTATTTCATCCGTTAGCCGCCGCGCCAGCACAAGCTGAAACCCTGCGCTGCTACGACTTTACATTGGGTGTGCCGCTCTCCAGCTTACCCATCATTAACACGGCATTAAACTTATTACGTTTTGCTTGGCAAAAACAGGCCATGTTGCAAAGCGAAATTACCCAATTATTAGCAAGCGTTTACTGGTCTGATAGTTTTGGAGAAGCCAATGCGCGCGCCAAGCTTGATGCACGTATGCGGCAAGAAATGCCATTAAGTGTCAGCAGTTATCGTTTTATCCGATTTTTACATCATGCCAATGAAAGCAACTATGCAATATCATTGCCTAATTTATTAGCTGACACCAAAGCGCTGATGGGTGTCGCGCAAGACAATAGCCGTTTTGCTAGCACTAAAGAGTGGGCAGAAACCTTTAAAACGGCACTTGAATTGACGCATTGGCAAGGAAAGCGCAGCCCTTCTAGCCATGAGTTTCAAGCCGTCAAATCATTCAATAAGGTACTACAACAACTTGCTAGCTTGGCGCCACTAGTCGGCAAAATGAGCGCTCATGAGGCGATTAAACGCTTAACGCAATTATGCAAAGCGCAGATATTTCAGCCTGAACGTAAAACACAAGCGTCGATACAAGTGATGGGCATGTTAGAAACCGCCGCCGAACCATTAGATGGTATTTGGGTAATGGGCATGAATGATCATGTGTGGCCGCCTATTGCGCGCCATAATGCTTTGCTACCTGCACATATTCAGCGCGATGCAAAGACACCAAATGCGAGTAGCGATGTTCAAACTGCATTTGCCTTAGCGATTCAGCAACGGCTCATTAAAAGCGCCGCACAAGTGACTTTTTCTAGCGCGAAAAAAGACGGTGATCGAGAGTTACGGGTGAGTCCGTTAATGCATGACATACATCAGCTTGACGCAATACCTACATTGGTTAGCACCTTAGCAGAATCATTGGCGCAACAATCAACCCGTGATTGGCAATGGCTAAATGACCATCAAGCACCTCCCATTAAAGAAGGTGAGCATGTCGGTGGCGGTACGGGATTACTGAAAGCCCAAGCCATCTGCCCTGCTTGGGCATTTTATCAATATCGCCTCAATGCTAGAAAACTTGACGAACCCGTCAATGGTTTAGATGTGATGGAGCGCGGTAGTCTGGTGCATGCAGTATTGGCCAAATTTTGGGATGGGCGCAGTCAAGCTGACTGGCAAGATACGATTCCTGATCGTTTAAAAGTAGAACTATTAGAGATTGCCAAGCAGGTATTAGCTGTCTTTAACGCAGAACGTAATAACAATTTTTCTGAACAGTTTTTAAGTTTAGAAGCGGCGCGTATCAGTAAACTTGTTTTTGCATGGTTGATTGAAGTGGAAATGTTACGTCCTCAAAGTTTTACCGTGCTTGCCTGTGAACAGGAACACCATATTGAAATTGAAGGAATTAGCATCAAACTGATTATTGATCGCATCGACCAATTAGGCGATGACAGTTTGGTTGTCATTGACTATAAAACCGGTCGTCAGCTTGATTATAAAAACTGGGCGCAAGCCAATATCACCGAGCCACAATTGCCGATTTATGCTGCGTTTATTTTACAAGAAGCTGGCAGTGATATTGGCGCGGTATGTTATGCCAAAGTGCGTAACGCAGATCATGCATTTGTTGGGATTGCCGCGACGGATGCACGGATCCAAGGCGCAACCGTGTTTGATGATACTCTGGGTAGAAAAGTCTTTGATGAAACCCATTTTCCTCATTGGCAAAGTATTATTCAACACTGGAAAAGCAGCATTACCGCCACGGCAATTAGTTTAAAAAATGGCGATGCTGCGGTCACTTTTAGCAATGAAAATCAACTTAGTTTCTGCGACGTTAAACCACTATTACGCTTGCCGGAGCGTCAATTGCAATTTGAGTATCAGCAGATGAAACACAGCAATACCCTGCAGGATAAACCGCAATGAGCGTCGATAGCGCATTGTCACAAGACTTGCTGAATGAGGATAGCTTAAGCCGCGAGCAAGCGTTAGTGCATGATTCATTTATTGTTGAAGCCCCCGCTGGCGCAGGAAAAACCGAATTATTAACCCAACGCTTTTTAAAATTATTAATCACGGTAGACTCCCCCGAAGAAGTAATTGCCATTACCTTTACTAATAAAGCCGCTTCTGAAATGAAGTCGCGCATTATGGATAGTTTAGTCATGGTGGCAGCTGGCGAACGACCTCCTCAAGCGCATAAGCAAATTACTTTTCACTTAGGACTGGCTGTCTTAACGCGCTCAACAGAACTTAACTGGAATCTACTCAACACGCCCTCACGCTTGCGTATTTATACCATTGATTCACTCAGCGCTAATCTCGCACGACAAATGCCATTATTAAGTCGATTTGGCACTCAGCCTAGTGTGCGTGATGACCCTAGACCGTATTATGAAGAAGCCGCCATCAGGGTGATTGAGCACCTTGAACATGAGGTCTATGGCGCCGTAGTGCATGATGCTTTGCAGTATTTTGATAACGACACCTACAAGTTGACCCAACTGTTATCTGAAATGCTCGCTAAACGCGACCAGTGGCTACCTTATACACAAAGTCAACATACGGCAGAGGATGCTGAAGCAGCGCTGTCTAGCATGATTAATGCTGACATTCAAACGGCGGCTGACTATTTAAGCTTACGTTATCAAGAAGCCTTAATGCCAATTGCACGGTTTGCGGCAAGCAACTTAGACAATAATCACCCAATTTTGCAACTGCTTGATTGGAATACGCCGATTGACGCACAAGCAACTGCCCTGGCACAATGGCTAGCGATAGCGGATTTGTTGCTCACTGCGGGCGGTACTTTTCGTAAGCGCTTAGATAAAAATATGGGGTTGCCACCTTCACCTGAAGCAAAACCGTATAAAGAAGCACTGTTAGCCATCATTGAATCGTTACATCAAAGCAATCGTCAAATCACTGGCGCAGAGGCGGCTATTGCGCGTTTACGCACCCTGCCTAGCCCACAACAAGATGAGAGCACTTGGCAAATGATTGCGACACTCGCCCAGTTGCTCCATATTGCCGTGGGCGAACTGTGGCTAGTGTTTCAAGCGCATGGCGAAGTGGATTTTGTAGAAATCTCCCAACGCGCCTTACTCGCCCTTGAGGATATTACGGGTAATGCAACCGATTTAGCCTTGAAATTGGATTATGGTATTCAACATTTATTGGTTGATGAGTTTCAAGATACCAGCCCATCACAAATCAAGCTAATCCAGGCATTAACACGCGGTTGGCAGGCAGATGATGGCCGCACGCTGTTTTGCGTGGGGGATCCGATGCAATCGATTTATCGCTTCCGCAAAGCGAATGTTGGTTTGTTCCTCCGCGTGGCACAACAAGGCATTGGCAATATCAAACTCAAGTCATTGAAACTATGGCGTAATAATCGATCAGCGCCGCCTGTGGTTGAGTGGGTTAATGATGCGTTTAATGTTATTTTTCCATCAAAAGACAGTATTAGCCGTGGCGCTATTCAATATCGTCCCTTTGTTGCAACCAAAGCCAGCGAAACAGTCGCTGGCGTGACCGTACATGCCCTATTGGATACAAAACAAAATGGTAGCTATGATGAAAATAGCAATGAAGAAGAAACAGGATCGCCAACCGATATTCGCCATCTAGAAGCTGATAGAATCATTGAAATAATTCAACAAACCAGAATACACAATCGGGATGCCAAAATTGCGGTATTAGTTCGCGCCCGCAGTCATCTCACAGCGCTCGTCACCGAGATTCGTCGAAATCATCCTACACTTAGTTTTCAAGCAGTTGAGATTGAAGAATTGGCAAATCGACAAATTGTACAAGACTTGTTGTCACTAGTGTATGCCCTTCACCAACGCGCTGACCGTGTTAATTGGTTAGCCATTTTACGTGCGCCATGGTGTGGGCTAACGCTAGCAGATTTACATGCGTTAGTTGGCGAAGATAAGCGCAGTACTATCTTACAATTAATGCAGAATGAAGCGCGTTTAAACCAACTATCTGCAGATGGTCAGAAACGGGTATTGCATGTGCGAGAAGTATTATTGCAAGCATTACAGTATCAAGGACAGCAATCTGTCAGCCGCTGGCTGCATGGCGTTTGGTTAATGTTAGGTGGAGCTGATTGTTTATGGGATGCGGGGGACGTGCGCGATGTGCAAGCTTTTTTTGCGCGCATTCAGGCATTAGAATCTGCGGGACAATTTTCACCACAACAACTTGCCATCGAAGTTGAAAAACTCTATGCAGCACCAGATGCCAAAGCAGATGATAGTCTGCAGTTGATGACGATTCATAAATCTAAAGGCTTAGAATTCGATACTGTCATTTTGCCAGGATTAGATCGTAAAACAGGCGGCAATGAGCAACCTCTATTGTTATGGGAAGAAGTGTCGTCTGACCAAAATCAATATGCAAATAATGCGGTTGATTTAGTCGTAGCGCCGTATATGCCTAAAGGCAATACGCAACAAGTAGCCACTAGTGTTACGCCTTATGATTATCTAAAAATGTTAGAAAAAGAACGTGCAACGCATGAAAATACGCGTGTATTGTATGTAGCGGCAACGCGTACTAAACGTTGTTTGCATTTACTCGGCGCGGCAAAAATCGATGCCACAGGTAAAATAACAGCGCCTAAAAACACCTTTTTAGAAATGTTGTGGCCAATTGTGCAGGCGCAATTTAATACAGATAAAATCATTAAACCGCACGCTAGCTTAATCAACAATGCGAATAGAGCATCTGATGCAGCAACTATCACCTTAGAAAACTTCAAGCCACAACTAATACGCTTAAATAATGCGGCAATGCCAACAATATTCACTGAACTCGCCGTCACAACAACTGCAGTCAATCTACAAATAAAAGAGGATAGCAACACATTAGATGCAAATGTCGGCATTTTAACGCATTTATACTTACAATTAATTGCGCAAAGCGAGGGGGATAATCGTGCAGAAAATTGGTCTACTGCTAAGCTTGCACTATTCAGTAATGCGATGCGCAGATGGTTTAAACAAAAGGCCTACGATAATGCAACGATTGATCAATCGGTAAAGCGGGTGCAAGACTTACTCGCCACTAGCCTAGCAAGCGAGCAAGGTCAGTGGGTATTGAAAAACAGAGCAAGTGCAGCGAGCGAACTGGCGATTGAGTTTAATAGCGATCAAACGACTGCTCAAAAAATTATTGATCGTACTTTTATCGACAATGGGATACGCTGGATAATCGACTATAAATCGGTTGCGTTAGCTAAGGACAGTTCTGAGGCTAGCCTTAAAGCTATCGCCGCACAATATCAAGCGCAGTTAGATGCATATGCAGCCTTGTTTGAACCGAAAGGACTGCCGATACAAAAAGCGATTTTCTTTGTTAGTATCGGCAGATTATTGCTACTACCATTGGATTAACTGAGTGCTATATCGCTATCAGCAAAATACAATGTTTGGGTTGGAAAAGCAATTTCGGCTCCATTTTTTGCAATAATGTCGGCAATTTTCAATAAGATATCTTGCTTCACCGCATGAAACTCGTGCCATACCACTGTGCGTGAGAACGTATAAATAAAGAAGTCGACCGAAGAAGCATTAAACGCATTAAAGTTAACGATTAGCGTTTGATTATTATCAATATCATCATGCGCGATTAACATTGCTTTAACATCCGCAACAATCATCGCCATCACCCCAATATCAGCATAACGAATACCAATCGTCTCTTTAATACGTCGATTGGTCATACGTGATGGATTTTCCACCATAATCGTTGTAAAAATGGCATTCGGCACATAAAGTGGATTTTTATTAAACCGCCTAATTTGGGTATAACGCCAGCTAATTTTTTCAACGGTTCCTTCAATATCTTTATCAGGTGACCGTATCCAGTCGCCAACGACAAAAGGCCTATCCATATAAATGGTCAGCCCACCAAAAAAGTTAGCTAATATATCTTTAGCTGCAAAACCAATTGCAATACCGCCGATACCCCCAGCAGCCAGTAACCCAGAAACACTAAAGCCAAAAGTCTGCATCAGCGCCAACACTGTGCCAACAAATATAATCAATCGACCAAGCTTAGAAATCGCATCCACGGTGGTGTAGTCAATAGGCTCATCGCTTTCGCGCTGCTGTCCTAAATAACATTGGCAAGACTCTTTAATTAAGCGCCAGAAAAACCAAGCAAAACAAACCGTAATCGTTGCGTCGCTTAGGATAGGTACAAATTCAAACAACTCATTATCAATTTGCCGACCTACAATCTTAAGCATCATCGAAATGGCAACGATCCAAATCACGACGGGCAAAGGTCTAGAAGCTGAAACGACTAAGACTTCATCCCAATAACCGCTTGTCTTTTTAGCGGCTTTTATGAGTCTATTGAACATAAAAGCCACGATAAAATGAATCAAAACCGTGACAATAAAAACGCCAATCACCTTCAAACCCCAAAGTTGATTTAAGCTAAATGTTGCTAAGTTTTTCATAATTTCTTCCACTGCAATACTCCCTTTTATAACCTTTTCGCAACATAACATAACAGACTTAAAGCTCGGTTACCACCATCTATTAAACAATGAGGTAAAATCGTGTTAATACCGTAATTAATCCCTAAAACAATCATTCAAAGTGACTTTAATGAAACTATTCTCTTATCTTTATGGCCATGTAATGACTTGGTCTAAACGACCCAATGCACCATGTTATTTAGGTTTATTGAGTTTTGCTGAGTCATCGTTTTTCCCGATTCCACCTGATGTCATGCTGGCGCCCATGTGTCTTGCCAATCCATCAAAAGCCTGGCGTTTTGCATTGCTAACGACCGTGACTTCATTACTTGGTGGCTTACTGGGTTATGTGATCGGCGTGACTGCATTTGATTTAATTACGCCCTATTTACAAGCAAATACACATTATTGGCAGGCTTTTCAACAAGCCGAAGCATGGTTTAAAGATTGGGGTATTTGGGCAATTTTCATCGCAGGATTTTCACCCATCCCATATAAAGTTTTCACCATTGCAGCAGGCGTATTAGCGATGCCTTTGCTGCCATTTGCTATCGCTTCCTTTGTTGGACGTGGCGCAAGATTCTTTATGGTTGCAGGCCTAATGAAATGGGGTGGCGCAGCAATGGAGGAAAACTTAAAACAATCTGTTGACCGCATTGGCTGGGCAACTCTCGGCCTTATCGTCATTGCTATTGTGTTAAGTAAACTGCTTTAAGATATCTTTAATCAACTCAACACGATGGTTAATATTGCCTAGCTCAACAGAAATTCTCATCTTCTCAGGCCCATTCATGCGACAACGTTTATCGCGTTGCAATAAGTTAATCAGCTTTAAAGGGTCAATATTAGCTTTAGGATTAAACTGCAATTGAATGACCGCATCCGAAGCGTCAATTTTTACAATGCCTAATGGTTTTGCTGCAATCCGTAACCGATGGCAGAACACCAAGGCTGCGCCAGTTTCTGGCAATAGGCCAAAACGATCAATCAGCTCTTCTTGCATGTCGTCTAAGGCTTCGTCATCTTCACAGTTAGCTAAGCGTTTATAAATGACTAAGCGTTCATGCACATCTGGACAATAATCACTCGGTAATAAAGCAGGCACATGTAAATTAATTTCGGTAGTAACGCCTAGCGGTGCATCTAAATCTGGTTCATTACCTGATTTTAGTTGTTTAACCGCATGATTCAACATATCAGAATACAAACTAAAGCCGATCTCTTGCATTTCGCCACTTTGACTATCGCCTAGCAACTCGCCAGCACCACGAATTTCCAAATCATGCATGGCAAGATGAAAGCCAGCGCCCAAATCTTCTAGCAATTGAATCGCATCTAAACGTTTCTGTGCTTGCGGCGTAATTTTGCGATGTGGGTCAGTTAATAAATACGCGTACGCTTGGTGATGGCTACGCCCTACACGACCTCTTAACTGGTGTAATTGTGCCAAGCCAAACATATCAGCTTTATTCATGATAATGGTATTGGCCGTTGGCACATCGATCCCTGTTTCAATAATCGTTGTACACAACAACAGATTAGAACGTTGCTGATAGAAGTCGCGCATAACATACTCCAACTCTCGCTCGCGCAATTGACCATGCGCAATGGCTATTCGAGCTTCTGGCAGAATTTTTTCTAGCTTTTCTTTCTGCACAAAAATAGTGTCAACTTCATTGTGTAAAAAGTAAACTTGGCCGCCGCGCTTAAACTCGCGCATCACCGCTTCGCGAATAATCCCATCAGAATAATCGGTATGGAATGTTTTAATAGACAAGCGCTTTTGCGGCGGCGTGGAAATTACTGAGAACTCACGCAAACCTTCCATCGCCATGCTTAACGTACGTGGAATTGGCGTTGCAGTTAACGTTAAGATATCAACCTCGGCGCGCATGGCTTTCATTTGCTCTTTTTGTCGCACGCCAAAACGATGCTCTTCATCTAAAATCGCCAAGCCAAGATTCTTAAATTTCACATCCTTTTGAATCAAGCGATGGGTACCAATCACAATATCAATGGTGCCATCGGCCAAGCCTTTTAATGCTTCTGTTTGTTCTTTTTTAGTTCTAAAACGTGAAATTTCAGCAATCTTAATCGGCCAATCAGCAAAGCGGTCGCAGAAATTTTGATAATGTTGTTCGACTAATAAAGTCGTTGGTACCAAGACTGAAACTTGTCGTCCGCCCATCACCGCCACAAAAGCTGCGCGTAACGCAACTTCTGTTTTGCCAAATCCAACATCGCCACATACCAATCTATCCATTGGTCGGCCTAATTGCATATCGCCAATGACTGCTTCAATTGCTGATAACTGGTCAGGTGTCTCTTCGAAAGGAAACCCCTCACAAAAAGCATCGTAATCTTTTAAGCTTAGTTTAAAAACATGGCCTTTACGCGAAGCACGTTGGGCATATAAATTGAGTAATTCAGCCGCCGTGTCACGGATTTGTTTTAACGCTTTTTTCTTGGCTTTTTCCCACTGCCCGCTACCCAAGCGATGAAGCGGCGCACTTTCTGGTGGTCCGCCTGAATAACGCGAAATCAGGAATAACTGTGACACTGGCACATAAAGCCTATCATCACCGTGATATTCTAATAATAAAAACTCGGTTTCACCCTCACCAAAATCAAGGTTTTGTAAGCCTCGATAACGCCCTACCCCATGCTGTTCATGCACGACTGGATCATTAATGCGTAGCTCAGATAAATCTTTGAGCATCCCTTCGGTATTGCGTACTTTTTCTTTAATACGACGGCGCTGTTGACGCACCGTTGAAGCGTAAAGCTCAGACTCGGTAATGACGGCAACATCGCTGACAAAACCAGTATGTAAAGTAGAAACGCCTAACATTACTTTATCATCACTGGCTTCAAATGCTGCCCATGTTTCACAAACAGGAATGATTAGCCCATGCTCAGTAAACAACTTTGAAATAGTCTCGCGACGACCTAAACTTTCCGCAACAATTAAGACGCGAGATTTCGCTTTTTTGATATAGGTTTGCAACTTTTGCAACGGCTCATCAGCACGTCTGTCAACATCAACCGCAGGCAAGACTTTTTTAGCATCAAGCTTGGCATTAATGAGTGGGAATTGATGCGTTTTACTGAAAAAATCATCCACTTGCATTAATAAAACAGCTGGCGTTAACACAGGGCGTTCAGCATCATAAGCGAGCAGCTTATAACGCGAATTCGCTTCATACCAAAATGTTTGCGCTGCCTTATCTAAGTCACCATGCGTACACAGCACCGCTTGTGTCGGTAAATAATCAAAAATAGTCGCTGTTTGTTCAAAAAATAAAGGTAAATACCACTCAATACCGCCAGTTGCATTGCCTTTACTGACATCTTTATAAATTTTTGCGCGTTGTGGATCCCCTTCAAACTGCTCGCGGAACTGACTTCTAAATAAGTCGATGCCTGCTTTATCTAAAGGAAACTCACGTGCTGGCAATAAACGCATTTCCGGTACTGGATATAAACTACGCTGCGTATCAACATCAAACGTGCGAATCGTTTCAATTTCATCATCAAATAAATCAATGCGATAAGGCAACACACTACCCATCGGGAATAAATCGACTAATCCACCGCGCACACTAAACTCACCAGGACTAATCACTTGTGAAACATGATGATAACCCGCTTGAGCGCACTGCTGTCGCAACGCATCAACGTCTAGTTTCTGCCCCTTTTTTAGCATAAAAGTATGCCCGGATAAATAAGCAACTGGTGGCATACGCAACAAAGCGGTTGCAATCGGCACGATAACAATATCGAAGTTATTTTGACTGATTTGATACAGCGTAGCCAAGCGCTCAGAGATTAAATCGGGATGTGGTGAGAACACGTCATATGGCAGCGTTTCCCAATCTGGCAATAAATGCAAACTTAAATCAGGTGCAAAATACGGAATTTCTTCGATTAATCGCTGCGCTTCAAAAGCGCTCGAGGTAATAACAACGAGCGCCTGTTTTGTTGTTTTTAAACGACAAGCAAATGATGCAAGCGATAAGCTATCTAAGCCATTGGCTGCATAAGGAAATCGAATAGATTGACTGACTGATGGAAGAATTAACTGCATAAATGACATTGGAAATGACTTGGTTTAGCTTTGAATTTTGCCTATTATACTATTAACAACAAGTCTAATTTGAGGTCAATTTCAATTTGAGGGTGGATTCAATGATAAAACTTCATGTTTCAACAGAGAAAGTCATACAACAACGGAAACCTTTATGTCATGAATGATAAACAACTTGTCGCCATGCATGTAGCCCAAAAGGTGCAAAATGACATGTTGGTCGGGCTGGGGACAGGCTCTACCGCTAATTTTTTCATTGAAGAATTGGCACGACGTCAAACAGAAGAAAATCTAAAAATAACAACAATTTCCAGCTCTACCATTAGCATGATTAAAGCACAAAGCTTAGGTCTAAATGTCATTGCGCTGCAACAGGTGAATGCCATTGATTTATATGTCGATGGCGCTGATGAAATTACGCCTGACTTAAGCTTATTAAAAGGTCGTGGCTATGATTTAGTCATGGAAAAACTACTCGCTAAAGCAGCTAAACAGTTTTTTGTAGTTGCGGATAAAAGTAAGCTAGTCAATCGCATTGGCGCCCATTTTGCTATTCCAATTGAAGTTATGCCATTTGCATGGCAAGCGGTTAAAAAGAGCCTTGAATTAGTCGGTGGTAAAGGGGATTTGCGGCCCAACGTTGCTAAAGATGGCTTGTCTATTAGTTCGTATGGTAGCTTGATACTCGATATGACATTTGATAAAAACATGACAGAAGAAGCATTAAACCAGCACTTAAATAATATTCCTGGCGTAATAGAGCATGGTCTATTTTATCAACTGACATCTGCTGCTTTTATCGCACATGATGGCAATATTGAAGAAAAGTGGCGGTAGTTCTTTTCGCTTAACGCAAGATGTTCATACCTAAACATTTTATTCTCATTAAGATTTACCTTAAGAATACGGTTGTTTTTGGATTGATGGCATTGTTGCTTGCATCCTGCAATGGTGAAACCACATCTGATGAAAAATACAACTCAAAATTTACCGAAAAACGTGATGAAAATGTCATTACTTTCGTCACTATCAACAGTCCAAACACTTATTACATCAATAGTGATCGAGAATTCTCTGGGCTTGAATATGACTTGGCTGTAGCCTTTTCAGCCTATCTTAACGATAGAAAACAAATCGAATTTATTGTCGTCAATAGCATAACAGAAGTCATTGAAGCGCTGATGGATAACAGAGCAGATATTGCCGCCGCTGACTTGACGATGACTGAAGCACGTAAAGAATTGATTAATTTTTCTATCCCCTACCAAAATGTACAACAACAAGTTATCTACAATACGCAAGTAACATCCAAGCCTGCAAAAAATATTAGCGCCTTAGCTGGCAAAGAGATTGTTGTTCCTGCGTCGACAAGTTTTGTTGAGAGACTAAAAGAGTATCAAAAGAAGGAGCCTGCGCTAATTTGGACTGCACGTAAAGCGGCGCACTCTGAAAATATTATCGAAGATGTTGCGGAAGGTAGAGCTGATTACACCATCGCCGATAATCACTTGGTTTCTGTTTTGCAAAACTTTCACCCTCAGCTTAAGGTTGCTTTCTCTTTAGGCAATCCAGAACAAATTGCTTGGGGATTTTCCAAAAAAGTGAAGCCAGAGTTGATATTAGAAGCCAATGCTTTTTTTACTAAAATCAAAAGCGATGGCACCTTACGCAATTTGATTGATCGTTATCACGGCAGCAGCAAGCGCCTAGAACCAGTTGATATCAATACCTTTTTAAATCGTAGACACACACTTTTACCCCAGTACAAAAAGTTATTTAAAGAAGCGCAAGAAATTACCGATATTGACTGGCGCATGCTTGCTGCCTTAAGCTATCAAGAGTCTCATTGGGACACGTTTAACACCTCACCAACGAATGTACGTGGCTTAATGATGCTAACCGAGGCAACCTCTGACCAAATGGGTGTGATGAATCGACTTGACCCTAAGGAAAGCATCCCCGCAGGTGCTAAGTATCTTAGTTTAATGGTCAATACGCTTCCTGAACGCATACCAGAACCTGACCGCACCTATATGGCACTTGCTTCTTACAATATTGGTTATGCACATGTTGAGGATGCACGTGTACTTGCACAACGTCTAGGATTAAACCCTGACTCTTGGGTTGACGTTAAAAAGGCATTGCTTAAATTGAATGACCCACAGTACTATTTGAATGCAAAATATGGCTATTGCCGGTGCGCGCAACCCATTATTTATGTCGAATCTATTCGTAGTTACTACAATATTTTGAGTCGCTTAGAGCCATCGCATGGGCCGCTTGATAACAATCCATACAAAATCGCTAGTAATTAAAATCTAAGTAATTAAAAAAACAAGAGCGCCTAAATTGTAATCGATGTTTTACCGCCCATATAGGCTTGTAAAACACTTGGAATAGTGACACTACCATCAGCATTCTGATAATTTTCTAACACCGCAACCAAGGTGCGTCCAACGGCTAAACCAGAACCATTTAACGTATGTACAAACTCTGTTTTACCGTCTGCATTTTTAAAGCGCGCTTTTAAACGACGGGCTTGGAAAGCTTCACAATTCGATACAGAAGAGATCTCACGGTAGGTGTTTTGCGCAGGTAGCCACACTTCCAAATCATAAGTCTTCGCGGCGCCAAAACCCATATCGCCTGTGCAAAGCGACATGACGCGATAAGGTAATGCTAATGCTTTGAGAATATGTTCAGCATGACCAACCATCTCTTCTAAAGCTTCATCGCTTTTTTCAGGATGTACGATTTGCACCATTTCCACTTTATCAAACTGATGTTGACGTATCATGCCTTTGGTATCGCGGCCATAAGAGCCTGCTTCTGAACGGAAACAAGGTGTATGCGCAGTAAGCTTAATTGGCAAATCATCCAAAGCCACTATTTCATCGCGGACAGTATTGGTCAGTGTCACTTCTGAAGTCGGGATTAAATACAGTTTGCTATCATTATGATTAAGCGAAAATAAGTCTTCTTCAAACTTCGGCAATTGCCCTGTACCCATCAAGGTTTCAGCGTTCACCAAATATGGCGTATAGCACTCGGTATACCCATGTTGCTCAGTTTGCGTGTCTATCATGAACTGCGCTAAAGCACGGTGTAGCTTTGCTATTTGGCCGCGCATTAGTGTAAAGCGAGCGCCTGACAGCTTTGCACCCGTATCAAAATCCAAACCTAAAGGCATACCAATATCCGTATGGTCTTTAATGTCAAAGTCAAAAGTGCGCGGCGTACCCACTTTGCGCACTTCCACGTTGTTTGATTCATCTTGCCCCTCTGGCACACTCTCATGTGGAAGGTTAGGGACATTCAAAATTATTATTTTTAACTGTTCTTGAATTTCAGCTAGACGACTCTCAAAAGCACTTAGCTTAGCATTCATGCTGCTAACTTGAGTTTTATTTTGCTCTACTTGCACATCATTAAAGTCGACTAAATCAAACTCTTCAGCAGCAACAAGCCTAGCGCGTTGACCCATTAACATACCAATTTGTTTACTGAGTGAGTTACATTTACTCTTAATTTCCTCAGACTCAGTCTGGACAGACTTACGCTCAGCTTCTAAGTGACGAAATTCGTCGGCTGGAAAGTCAAACTTGCGGGCTTTTAGTCGCATAACGACTTGGTCTAAATCTTTTCTTAAGTCTTGAATGTCTAGCATTTAAATCCTTTAAATTTTTAATGTCACCCCGACGAAAGTAGGTATCCAATGTCTTAAAGTTGCAGGATTCCGTGTCGTTGCACAGAATGACGGGCTTATTATTTGGTCTTTTTGTTTAAAGCTTTACTGTCTAGCTCTCTTAAGTGCTTTAATTTTTCCGTTATTTTACCTTCCAAACCACGCGGTGTGGGCTGATAAAATTGAATTGCTGCTAAATCGTCTGGAAAGTAATCTACACCCGCCGCATAAGCATCTGGTTCGTGATGTGCATATCGATACTCTTTTCCATAATCCAACGTTTTCATTAACTTAGTTGGCGCATTGCGTAAATGCAAGGGCACAGGTCTTGATTTATCTTGACCCACAAACGCTTTGGCTTGATTGTACGCATTGTAAGCCGCGTTACTTTTGGCAGCGACCGCCAAGTAAATGACAGCATTAGATAAGGCCAATTCGCCTTCTGGAGAACCTAAACGCTCATAAATCTGGCAAGCTTCTAACGCCATTGTTTGCGCACGTGGATCCGCAATTCCAATATCTTCAATGGCCATCCGCACAATACGCCGCCCTAAATATAAAGGATCAGCACCACCGTCTATCATACGTAAAAACCAATAGATAGCGGCATCTGGGTTAGAACCACGCACGGATTTATGCAAGGCAGAGATTTGGTCATAAAATGCTTCACCGCCTTTATCAAACCGTCGCATTTTGCTAGACATCGTCGTTTGTAAAAACGCTTCATCTATCTCAGTCACTTTAGCGTTATGTGCCGCGTTAAATAAGCTTTCTGCAAAGTTAAGTAGCCGCCTTGCATCGCCATCCGCATAAGCCAACACTTGTTCTTCTACCGCTTCTGTTAAGCTTACTTCTGCAGCGACTAAATGTCTTGCACGTGTTAATAATTTAGCTAATTCAGGCTCTGACAAGGCATTTAATACAAAGACTTGCGCACGGCTTAACAATGCACTATTCACTTCAAACGAGGGATTTTCGGTGGTAGCGCCAATAAAGGTAATCAAGCCGCTTTCAACAAAAGGTAAAAAAGCATCTTGCTGGCTTTTATTAAAGCGATGCACTTCATCCACAAATAGAATCGTCTTACGACCAGATTGTTGTAGCGTATGTTCAGCACGCTCAACAGCCTCACGAATATCTTTAATACCAGAAAGAACGGCAGAAATAGGGATAAAAGCAGCGTCCGCTGTATTGGCAATCAAACGAGCCAATGTCGTTTTACCAACGCCTGGCGGTCCCCACAAGATCATTGAGGGTAATTTACCTGATTCAAAAGCTAATCGTAGTGGCTTGCTTGGCCCTAGCAGATGCGATTGACCAACAACCTCTGCCAGCGTTTTGGGCCGTAGCAACTCTGCAAGTGGTGCATCTGGCGATGATGCTGCAAATAAGTTATCCACTGGTTAACCTAAAGGAAAAAAAGATATTGTAACAGTTAGCAACACCCGACTAAATAAAATGCAGTTTAGTCACCAACGACATCAACGCCATCTGGTACTTTAAACAAAAAAGTTTCAACGGCTAATGTTGGATTACGTTCAATTTTCTTAAATGCAATATTAGTTAGATGTTTAAAGCTATCTACCATTTCCATATAGCGTAGCTCACCATCCTTAAATCCGATAAAAATACGCTCAAATCCACCATCTTCATGCTTAGGCGTGGCTCGCACCCACTCAACATCAGCTTCACGCTCGGGGCGCTTTACATTTTTTAAATCAAAGTTTTTTTCGACGCCTTCGCCACCTGCCAACAATGCCGCTGGGCTTAAACCTATTGCTTGGTTTAATGTGCGAATCGTGACTTGTTCTAATTCAGTATCCAGTAAAAAAACCTCTTTACCATCACTGATGATTTGTTGCTCATACGGTTTATTGTAATCCCAGCGAAATTTATTTGGTCTATCCAGTTGCATATTACCTTCTACTGCTTGCACCAGTTTACCTTGCCCATCTTTGACTTCTTGATGAAAACTGGCTCGCATGGAGTTGGTATTACGGTAGAACTCTTTTAGTGCAGATACCCCATCTGCTAACACACTATTTGAAACCAATAGTCCTAATAAAACAACTGCAAATTTATTCATTCTCTACTTTCTATTCTTTGATATGCTGGCTATTCGCCAGCTTTAACGATCACTTCACGGCTGCCATTGCTTTGCATTGCTGAAACTAATCCTGCGCGTTCCATATCTTCAATTAATCGAGCGGCGCGATTATAACCGATGCGCAATTGTCGTTGAACTGAGGAAATGGATGCACGACGACTTTTGAGTACAATGGCAACCGCTTCATCGTACAACTCATCTTTTTCACCAGCGCCGTCACTATATTCGCCCGCCTCACCGCCACTTTCTGTCTCGTTAGTCAGAATGCCTTCGATATAATTAGGTTCGCCTAACGATTTCAAATGATTCACCACGGCATGCACTTCTTTATCACTGACAAATGCACCATGAATCCGTTGTGGATATCCTGACCCAGGCGGCATGTACAACATATCACCTTGCCCTAATAACGCTTCAGCGCCCATTTGATCTAAAATAGTACGCGAATCAATTTTGCTAGAAACTTGAAAGGAAATCCGCGTCGGTACGTTAGCTTTAATCAAGCCAGTAATGACATCAACCGATGGTCGTTGGGTTGCTAAGACTAAATGAATGCCACAAGCGCGGGCTTTTTGTGCCAAACGTGCAATCAGTTCTTCTACTTTTTTACCAACGACCATCATTAAATCAGCTAACTCATCAATGACCACCACAATGGTCGGCAACTCCTCTAAAGGCTCTGGTTCATCAGGTGTTAAGCTAAATGGATGTGGGATTTTTTGACCTGCTTTTTCTGCCTCTTTAATCTTTTGATTAAATCCTGCCAAATTACGTACGCCAACCACCGACATCAGTTTATAGCGTCGCTCCATTTCAGCCACACACCAATTCAATGCATTGGCAGCCTGGCGCATATCGGTCACGACAGGTGCAAGTAAATGCGGAATACCTTCATACACTGAAAGCTCCAACATTTTAGGGTCTATTAAAATCATGCGTACTTGACTGGCTTCTGCTTTATAAACCAAGCTTAAAATAAGCGCATTAATCGCTACCGATTTACCAGAACCTGTTGTACCCGCAACCAACACATGTGGCATTTTGGCTAAATCGGCCACAACAGGTAAGCCAGCAATGTCTTTACCCAGTGCAATCGCTAGTGGAGACTGCATATCGGCATAAACTTTGCTGCCTAAAATTTCCGTTAAAAAAACAATCTGCCGCTTAGGATTCGGAATCTCTAAGCCCATGTAACTTTTACCAGGTATCGTTTCGACCACTCGCACACTCAACACTGACAATGCACGTGCCAAATCTCTGGCCAAATTGGCAATTTGACTTCCTTTTACACCAGGGGCAGGATTTAACTCATAACGCGTAATCACTGGGCCGGGTTGTGCCGATAACACACTCACTTCAATACCAAAATCGGCGAGTTTGCGTTCAATCAAGCGTGAAGTGAATGCTAAGGTTTCATCAGAGGGCAGTTCGACCACATTATTTGCTTTATCCAATAAATGTAACGGCGGCAAAGCCGTATCAGTATCAAACAGAGGCACTTGATTTTCTTTAAACATGCGCTCACTTTTGATTACTTCCATTTTGGCAGGCTTAATTTCGATTGGCGCTCTATCATCTGTGCGTTTACGTTCGTTATTAACAAATTCAGCGCGTTTTTGCTCAACCACTTTACCTACTCTGCGGTCTTGCCAGTCATTGTATTTGGCGTGAATCCATTCATAAGTGAAAATGAACCCAGCGCCCAGCTTTTCTGTCATCAAAATCCAAGACCATCCAGTGAATAAACTAAAGCCTATGGCAAACAATAATAGCAACAGCATAGTCGAGCCTGCATAACCGAACATACTGCGCAAGATACCATCAACTGAATAGCCAAGAATACCGCCTGCCGCATCAGGCAAGCTAGCTGGCAAGCTAACCAAATGGCCTGACTCTAAAGCACTAGATGCCATGACCAACACGCCAAAACCAATCATGTTAAGCAATATAAACGGGCGCTCTTTGTCTTTTTCCTCAATTTGTTGATACATGAGCCAAATAGAAAAAAACGCCAGTATGACTAACCACCATGCAGAAAAACCAAATAAATTTAATAAGATGTCAGATAACACCGAACCAACAGTTCCACCTGCATTTTGCACAGTAAGGTCTGTACTTGACATATAAAACCAAGATGGATCTTCTGGCCGGTAAGAAGCCAGAATGATCGCCAAATAAAGACCAACTAAAACCAAGACTAACCACCATGCTTCGCGCACTAACCGAGCATGGTGAACTTGCTTTTCGCTTTTAGGGGCTTCTGCTTTGTTTTGCGTACCAGAGGAATTTTTCTTAAAAAACAATCTGTTATTACCTTATCTTAATAATTACTATTTAGTTTACACATTATAACAAAACGAATTTGCTATTTGCTTGTCATCATATTACAGTACATTAAAATGTGTCACGAATAAATTCAAACTAATCAATCATCAATAAAAGGAGAAACAAAATGGATACTGGTATTAATCCAAGCGACCGTAAAGAAATAGCGGCAGGCTTATCAAAATTACTCGCGGACACCTATACACTTTATTTAAAAACACACTATTTCCATTGGAACGTAACTGGCCCCATGTTTAATAGTTTGCACTTAATGTTCGAAACGCAATATACAGAACTGGCGATTGCGGTTGATGATATTGCAGAACGTATTCGTGCATTAGATGAGTATGCGCCTGGCACTTATAGTCAATTTGCAAAATTAAGTTCCATTCCAGAGTCGAAAGAGGTACCGAATGCAACGCAAATGATTAAAGAATTAGTAGAAGCTCATGAGGCAGTTTGTCGCACCGCAAGAAGCGTATTTCCTGCGGCAAACAAAGCAGATGATGAAGCGACGGCTGACTTAGTCACTCAACGCCTACAACTCCACGAAAAAACGGCATGGATGTTACGCAGCACGTTATAGCACTAATTTAGCAAGTTCATCGCTTTCATCCGCTAGCTGCTGAAAGCGCTCTATATTAAAGCGAATGACTAGAGCGAATGTTGAAACGATAGGCACAAATGCCAGAATAGTTTGCAATCGCTCTTTAAATCATGGCTGTGCGTCTCTATAATATTAATATCTCTCCATTAAAGAAAGTTATCGAATGTCAACCAAGCATGCAAAACTACTCATTTTAGGCTCTGGCCCAGCAGGTTATTCTGCCGCGGTTTATGCCGCTCGCGCTAACCTTAAACCTGTGCTGATTACTGGGATTGCGCAAGGTGGTCAACTAATGACGACCACTGATGTGGATAACTGGCCTGCAGATGCTGATGGCGTGATGGGCCCTGAGTTAATGGAGCGCTTTGAAAAGCATGCGGCACGCTTTAATACGGAAATGATTTTTGATCATATTCACACGACCCACTTAAAAGAAAAGCCGATTCGTTTAGAAGGTGATTCAGGTGAATACACTTGTGACGCATTGATTATTGCAACGGGTGCATCGGCACAATATCTAGGCCTTGCGAGTGAAGAAGCGTTCTCAGGCAAGGGCGTTTCAGCCTGTGCAACTTGTGATGGCTTTTTTTATAAAGAGCAAGATGTAGCGGTTATTGGTGGTGGTAATACGGCAGTGGAAGAAGCGCTTTACTTATCCAACATTGCTAAAAAAGTGACGTTGGTGCATCGACGTGATAAATTTAAAGCGGAAGCGATTCTTGTTGATAAATTGATGGAACGGGTTAAAGAAGGCAAAATTGTATTAGAAACTTTCCAAACACTCGATGAAGTCTTGGGCGACAACATGGGCGTAACAGGCATGCGTTTAAAAAGCAGCAAAGATGAAACGACCAAGGAAATTGAGCTTAAAGGCGTGTTTATCGCGATTGGTCATAAACCAAATACCGATATTTTTGAAGGTCAACTAGACATGGAAGGCGGTTATATCGTCACGCAAACTGGTCGCAAAGGCAACTTTACTGCCACTAGTGTGCCTGGCGTATTTGCCGCAGGTGATGTACAAGACCATATCTATCGTCAAGCCGTTACCAGCGCAGGCACAGGCTGTATGGCTGCTTTAGACGCAGAGCGTTACCTAACTAATCAAGAATAATCAATCTATTCAACCCCTTTAAAAGCGCTTAGCTAGCCATGCTAAGCGCTTTTTCATTAATCCCAATTTTGTAGTAAAAGCCTAATGTGCAATAATGTGACCAAGTTCAATTCGGTGCTTTCTCTTTTCCAAACAAGCACTTTTGCTATTCAAGCGAAACTAGCAATATCCAATAAACAGTCACATTAGGACCAGCATGTTTAACTATCGCAATCAAGAAATTAAAACCAACTTACTGAGCGGCTTAACAGTTGCCTTAGCAATGGTGCCAGAAGCCATCGCTTTTGCATTGATTGCACATGTTTCACCGCTCACTGGCCTTTATGCTGCGTTTATAATTTGTCTCATTACTTCAATCATGGGGGGTCGCCCTGGTATGATTTCTGGCGCAACAGGCGCATTAGCTGTGGTCACGGTGGCGCTAGTGGTGCAACATGGTGTGGAATATTTATTTGCCACCATTGTGTTAATGGGTTTATTCCAGATGTTATTTGGCGCAGCAAAACTGGGTAAGTTCATCCGCATGGTGCCACACCCTGTCATGTTAGGGTTTGTAAACGGTTTAGCGATGGTGATTTTTATCGCGCAATTTGGCCACTTTAAAACCACTTTGCCTGATGGCACAAGCCAGTGGTTGAATAGTGAAGCGCTAGGCATCATGGCGGTTTTAATTGCAATTACCATGGCAATTATTTATCTACTACCAAAATTAACTAAAGCGATTCCATCAACGCTAGCGGCTATTTTAGTCGTTTCTATTGGCGCAATTATTTTAGGCATCGATACCAAAACAGTTGGTGATTTAGGCTCTATCGCAGGTGGTTTGCCGACTTTTCATCTACCAGTTGTTCCATTTAATTTAGAAACACTTTATATTATTCTGCCCTACTCACTTATTTTGGCTGCTGTTGGTTTAATCGAAACCTTATTAACGCTTAATTTAATTGACGACATGACCGAAACACGCGGCAAACCCAATCGTGAATCTCTTGCGCAAGGCTTTGCCAACATGGTGACTGGCTTATTTGGCGGCATGGGTGGTTGCGCCATGATTGGTCAAAGCATGATTAACATTAACAATGGCGCGCTTAAACGACTATCTGGTATTGCAACAGCGATATTTCTGTTGTCTTTTATTCTATTCGCTTCTAAATGGATTGAGATGATCCCACTTGCTGCGTTGATTGGTGTGATGTTTGTGGTATCAGAAAAAACCTTTGAATGGGGTAGTTTTAGATTATTTGGCAAAGTACCAAAACCGGATATTTTTGTCGGCATTTTAGTGGCAGTCATTACCGTATTTGCAGACTTAGCCATTGCCGTGATTGTCGGCGTTATTTTCTCTGCCCTCACTTTTGCTTGGGAGCATGCCAAAAATATTCGCGTCACTTCATCAATTGATGAATCTGGTACTAAAACTTATATTTTAAATGGCTCATTATTCTTTGCTTCTATTTCAGCTTTCCAAAATTTATTCACACCAAAAGAAGATCCAAATATTGTCATGATTGATTTTAAAGACGCCAAAGTCGTTGATCATTCTGCATTAGAAGCGATTGATGCACTAGCTGCTAAATATGTTGCGGCTGGTAAAACCTTGCATCTAAAGCATCTTAGTCCTGATTGTTTAGAAATTTTAGACAATGCAAAAGGCATGGTAGAAGTGAATGTGTTAGAAGATCCAACTTATCATATTGCGGATAATAAGCTAGGCTAATTTTGAACTAGACAGGCTTTGATCTATCATATTGATATGAGTTTGAATGACGACACTGATGACGAACTAAACTTGTTTAAACAAGCAGTTGCAGATGCGCGGCCAATTAAAGTCAATCGCGTCGCACATCCGGTTAAGAAACCAAAACCGATTCCTAGACAATTTCAGCAAGACGAGCGCCAAGCGCTGGCCGATTCGTTGAGTGACCACTATATTCCATCTTACGAACTAGAAACAGGCGAAGAGTTGCTGTATATCCGCGATGGACAATCTCCCGTTATCCTCAGCAAGCTCAGACGTGGTCATTGGGTTATTCAAAAACACATAGACTTACATGGCCTCATTAGCGACGAAGCGCGTGCTTATGTTTCAGTCTTTATCTCCGACTGTAAAAAACGTGGTATTCGCTGTGTGCGCATTGTGCACGGCAAAGGGTTAGGTTCACGTAATAAAGAGCCTATACTCAAAAATAAATTGCGCAGCTGGTTGATGCAAAAAGATGAAGTCATTGCCTACGCACAAGCCAGACAACAAGATGGCGGCAGTGGCGCAGTGGTTGTACTACTAAAAGCCTGAATATCCATTCTAGATGATCAAACAATTGCAAAAACCAATCACATACCAACTTTAGTGTTATGGATTACACAACCTTTTAACTGCCAATGGATGTATCGAGAATAATCAGACTAGCAATCAACCTTCAATTGTAGCTAATGCAGAGGCTTAAACCGCGTCAACTAAAGCACCTAAAAAACTGATCAATAACTTCTTACTTGGATAGTCCAACATGATCGTCAGAACGTCGCCCTCACGGGTTAAAAACGCGGCACGATTATGCCATTGCGCATCGATGCTCTAAACCAATGAAACGCGCTGTGCGTTACGGCTATGCCAACTATCTTCCGCCAACCGCACTTTTTGCATCGCTGTTTCGCCGGTAAATGGCAGGAATGGTGGGCGGGGTTTATGACTAGACTGATTCACGCTTAACACCTTTAACAATCAGTTGTTTAAATTGTTGCTGTTCATATTGCAACTGCTGGATAAACATCTCATTATTTTTAGTTAAGCGTTGTATTACTAAAGCACCTTGTAAGAAAATCAAAAAACGTTCTGCCCATAACTTAGCTTCATGTGCATCCATGCCAACCTCTTGCGCTAGCTTTTCTAATGCATATAAAAAGGCATCATAAATGGCATTCAGCTGCTGTTGTATATTTGGCTTTACCTCACCCAAACTCAACACATTGAGTAGACAGTTTTTTGTACCATCAACAAAAAATTGTTGTGTAGCCGCAATCATCGTATCAAAGCGATTCTCTGGTGCAATGATTTTATTCAGTAAAGGAATAATCATATTTTGTTGCATTTGGATTTGCATATAACCAACAGCGGCCTTGGCCATATCATCTTTTCCTGCTGGAAAGTGATGGTAAAGACTAGATTTTTTAAGTCCTGTCACTGATGACAATATGGCAATAGTAGCACCCGCATAGCCGTATTTTCTAAAGGTCTCAAAGACCGCATTTGTTAATGCATCATTATCAATTGTTGTTTGTACCATGGGTTATTTTCACGCGTTGATTATGCCGTTGACAGATACAAATATACCGAACGTTCGTTACAATGTCAATTGTAACGAACGTTCGGTATAAATAATATTTAACCTTTGGAATAGATTGAATTTGTTAAATGTGTAATTGAATACTGAAAAAATGATTAAAGTTAGTTGATTAAAACCAAGTCGGCAATGCCTATTCTTCGCCTAAAAAACCACCACTTTGATGTGACCAGAAGCTGGCATATAAGCCTTTTTTAGCAAGTAAAGCTTGATGTGTGCCCGCTTCTACTATCTTACCTTCATCCAATACAATCAACCGATCCATTGCCGCGATAGTTGATAACCGGTGGGCAATAGCCACGACAGTTTTGCCTTGCATTAAATGGTATAAGCTCTCTTGAATAACGGCTTCAACTTCACTATCTAAAGCACTAGTCGCTTCGTCTAATAATAAAATAGGCGCATCTTTGAGCACGACGCGCGCAATGGCTACCCGTTGGCGCTGACCACCTGAAAGCTTAACACCACGTTCGCCAACGTGCGCATCATAGCCTTGGCGACCTTTTGCATCGCATAACTGCAGGATAAAATCATGTGCTTCTGCACGCTTTGCCGCGGCTATCATGTCAGCATCTGATGCATCTGGGCGACCATACAAAATATTGTCGCGCACACTTCGGTGTAGCAAAGAAGTGTCTTGCGTGACCATGCCTATATTGGCCCGTAAACTATTCTGCGTGACTGCCCGTACATTTTGGCCATCAATCAAAATTTCGCCTGCTTGTACTTCATAAAAACGCAATAATAAATTTACAGCCGTTGATTTACCTGCACCAGATCGCCCGACCAAACCGACTTTTTCACCAGGCTTAATGTCCAAATTAAATTGTGCTAATACCCGCTTTTGCTCGGGATAAGCAAAATTCACTTGCTTAAACTGTACGCGACCATCTTTTACCTGTAATGGTTTTGCATCAAATTCATCAACAATCGTATGCTGCATCGCTAAAGTATTAATACCATCCTGCACCGTGCCTATTTGCTCATAAAGCGAAGTCATTTCCCACATTACCCAATGCGAAATACCGTTTAAACGTAAACACATGGCAGCAATTGCCGCAATGCCTCCGATACTCATTTGAGCACGCGTCCATAACCACAAACCCAAGCCGACAGTGCTTATAATCAGCAACATATTCAGCAAGTGATTAATGGTTTCTATCGTGCTAACTAAGCGCATTTGTTGATGCACCGATCCTAAAAATTCAGTCATTGCGCCTTGTGCATAAGACGCTTCGCGTCCTGCATGCGAGAATAATTTAACAGTGCTGATATTGGTATACGCATCGGTAATGCGTCCCGTCATTAGCGAACGCGCATCAGCTTGTTGCTGTGAGACCTTGCTGAGCTTGGGCACAAAGTAAATCAACGCCCATGCGTATAAAGCAAACCATCCTAAAAATGGCAATATGATCAATGGATTAAAGCTGCCAACAATGGCAATCATCGTGGCAAAATAAATCGTCACGAACACTAAAATTTCAGAGACAATAAACCAAACATCGCGCACAGCGAGCGCCGTTTGCATCACTTTAGCCGATACGCGTCCCGCAAATTCATCTTGATAAAAGCTCATGCTTTGATTCAGCATTAAGCAGTGAAAATTCCAACGCATACGCATGGGAAAATTGCCTGCCAAAGATTGATGTTTAAGCAAAGTTTGCAACCCGAGCAATAAGGTACTAGCCAGTAGAATCGCCGCTAAAATTAGTAAGGTATGCTTTTCCAAAGCCCAAAATAATGCCGTAGGCGTATCACTTAACCAATCCACCACTTTACCCATCATGGCGAATAATAGTGCTTCAAACACGCCTAATAACGCCGTCAGAATCGTCATTCCAGCCAGTAATGGGCGCATGCCAGCAGTGCAATCCCAAACAAAAGTCCAGAAATGTTTAGGTGGTGGCTTAATGGTGTTTTTAGGGAAAGGATTAACCAGTTGCTCAAACTTGGCAAATAAAGCTGACAACATCAATATTTATCGCTTCACAATCAAGCTAACCACTTCAGCAGCAATACCTTCACCTCTGCCTGTAAAGCCAAGTCTCTCGGTGGTCGTTGCTTTAATATTGATTTGGCCTACCTCAACGCCACAGTCATGCGCAATATTGCGACCCATTTGCGCGGTATGTGGACTAAGCTTTGGCGCTTCGCAAATGACCGTTGCATCAATGTTCTCAACGACGTAGCCTTGACCAGCCAGCAAACTTGTCACGTGCCGCAATAATGTACGTGAATCAATGCCTTGATAACGATTATCAGTTGGTGGAAAGTGCTTACCAATATCCCCTAAACCTGCAGCGCCCAATAAAGCATCGCAAATTGCATGCAATAAGACATCGGCATCAGAATGTCCATCCAAGCCTTTATCATGCGCAATGGTAACCCCGCCAATAATACAAAGTCGACCTTCGACCAAACGGTGTACATCGAAACCATGCCCAATTCGCATTTAAGTATTTCCTTCAGTTTTTTCAACAATCATTTCTAACAGCGCTAAATCTTCAGGATACGTTACCTTAAGATTTTTCAATTCGCCATGCACCAATTTAGGACTCAACCCTAACGCCTCTATTGCCTCGGATTCATCTGTCGGCATCCCCTCATATTCACTCAGCGCTTGCTTCAATAATGCATAACGAAACATTTGTGGCGTTTGCGCCTGCCATAAATTTTGTCTTGAGATGGTTTGATCAACCAGATTAATTTCGTTCGATTTTTTAATTGTGTCCGCAACTGGCAATGCAAGCAAACCGCCTACGGCATCTGTTTCTAATGTCGTTAGTAAACGGTTAAGCGCTTCATGCGTAAGCCCTGGCCTCGCCGCATCATGCACCAATATCCAATCTTCTGCATCTACCTGCATCGCGTTTAAGGTATTCAACACTGTTTCTGAGCGACTTTCTCCACCAGAGTAATGGATGTGTAAACGACGCTCTATATTGAGCGACAAGCTTTGCCAAAACTTATCTTCTGGACTCAGCGCTAAGTGAATGCTCGCAATTCTTGGGTGATTAAAAAATGTTTGGATGATATGTGCAATCATTGGCTTGCCGGCAATCGGCAAATATTGCTTAGGTAATATATTGAGCATTCGTGTACCAATGCCCGCGGCAGGGATAATGACATGGAATAATTGCATAGCACTAGTTTAGCATGCTGAAATCACACAGTGATGACAATTCTAAACTGAACAACTAAAGCCAAGCTAATCTTTGATTTAATTAACTACAATAATTGCCATAATATTTCAATCCATAAAAAATGATTAGCCTATTATGATGATAAACCTTGATTCAAGCCTAAATGGCTTAAATTCAGAAATATTGCAAATGCAATATCCTGACATATTAGATAAAATTATTTCACTGACTGAGGTGAAAGATTCTAATGAGCTAGAACGCTCAGTTATGCAAATGCTACTTTCAATCGCCAATGTCAAAAAAACCACTATCTATAAAGCAGGTAGCATTATTAGATCTACCCATGCTTTAGCCAATAATCAACCCATTCCAATCAACGATACCATACCAATGGATATCATAACAGCCTTATCAACTTGCTTAGAAACGGCTAAACCCTCAATCATTCCTTTTGAGGTGAATAAAATGGCTGCCATAAAAACAGATGAGCAGAAAAAAGACGAGAGCAGAATATTAACGTTGTTTCCACTCATGAACGCAAGGCAAACAACGCTGGCTGTCATCGCAATAGAACAGACAAATTCATTATCAAACCATGGCTTGATAATGCAAATTTTGCATATTTATCACAATTTTTCCACACTCATGAGTGAAAATGAGCACGATTCATTGACTGGCTTATTAAATAGAAAAACATTTGACCTTAAAATTAACGATATTATTGCGGGCCTATCAAATAGTACGGATGATCTCAATAACGACAGCCATACTTACCTAGCCATCTTAGATATAGACCACTTCAAGCAAATTAATGATAATCACGGACACCTAATCGGCGATGAAGTCTTATTATTACTATCCAATCAAATGCGAAAAAGCTTTAGAGACAGAGACTTGCTGTTCAGATTTGGTGGGGAAGAGTTCGTTGGTATTTTTCAATGTGCAGATAACCGCACCATCACGCACATACTAAATCGTCTTAGAACAACCATCGAAAATTTTAATTTCCCAATCGTCGGCAAAGTAACAGTCAGCTGCGGCTTCACCAAGATAAAGTCCTTTGATCTTTCCTCAAAAGTCATCGATCGTGCAGATAACGCGCTCTATCATGCCAAGAATAATGGTAGAAACCTAGTAAGCCAACATGAGCAATTAATTGTTTCAGGCCACCTTGTTGAAAAAGTGAATATGGAAGGCGACATAGAGCTTTTCTAGACGCACTCAATCGCCTACCAACCCCAACCAATTAAGTTTAATCTTTGCCGCAATCCTTTAAGCATTCTAAATAAACTTTTTTACATGCTTACATCGCTCATAGCTGACCGAAATCCATTCTGCAACTTCCAATCAGTTTTGGTTAATAACAACCATATGTGGCTAATTTTAACCACACATGGTTGTTATTAACCATATCCATAGGACACTTTATTTTTAAAAAGTTAGTCAAGCTATTTAATTATCCCTATATAAATCAATAATTTATAAATTTATAACAACAATAATCATTATTGGCATACCTATTGCAATTGTTAAGCTTCAATTAATAGAGGATAAATGAATGAAACGCCCTTCAAAAAAGATTGTGGTTCAAGCAATCACACTTGCTTTTAGCGCCAGTATTTTTAACGCATTCGCAGAAACGGCGGCGGAAGCAACAACAAACTCAACCACTAACCCAGTTGTTGTTCAAGGTATTTTGCCTGACCGTTTGGAATCAGTACCAGGTTCTTTTAATGTGATTGACGAAGAAGATTTAATTGAAAGACGCCCATTTACAGTAAGAGAGGCATTGAACAATGTGCCTGGTATTAATATTGTCGGCGAAGATGCATTTGTATTAGCACCCAATATTGGTATTCGTGGTCTAGACCCACGTCGTACTTCTCGTACATTACTATTAGAAGATGGTATGCCGCTCTTTTTAGCCCCATACGGCGATCCATCAGCGCATTACTCAACACCATTACAGCGCGTAGGCCGTATTGAAGTAGTTAAAGGTTCAGGTCAGATTTTATATGGCCCACAAACCATTGGCGGTATGATTAACTTTGTAACAAAACCAGTGCCAAAAGATGGCCTTCAAGGTAGCGTACAAGCCAGTGGTGGCAATAATGACTTTACAGGCTTGCACGCAAATGTAGGTTATGGGGGTGAACGTGGCGGCGTTATGCTAGATATGCTGCAAAACAAAGGCGATGGTATCCGCGATAACCATGAGTTTGATGTACAAGAGTTTACGTTAAAAGGTCAGCTGAACTTAACTGATCGCCAAACCTTGATTGCTAAAGTGGGTTATTACGAAGAGGATTCAAACATCTCCGAAACAGGCTTAGGTGAAGTGGATTACGCTCGAGACAAGTTTCAAGCACCATCTGGTCAAAATGATAGTTTCAAACACGAGCGTAAAACGGCACAATTGCAACATATCTTTCAAATGGATGAAACTACTAAGTTAAGCACACAAGCTTACTACGCAGACTCATACCGTAGTTCTTTCCGTCAAACAGATGCACCTGGTGGGTATGATGAAGATAATGCTGGTAGTTCGACTGGCGTTACTGTTTTAGAGCTTTGCCCAGCAGGCTTAAATGCTGCGACTGAGGCAAATGCAGAGCAATGTGGTGGCCGCCATCGTCCAAGAAGTTATACCTATTATGGTATTGAACCGCGCTTAGATTTCCAACATAACTTATTCGGATTACAAAGTGATGCCGTGATCGGTTTTAGGTATCATGAAGAAGATATCAGACGTCGCCAATTCCGTGGTAATGATGCTAACTTTCAAAGCTTATCTTTTGCAAAAGACAATGCCTTGGCACGTGAAGACATAGGCATTAAAGTGGAAGCAAAATCATACTATGTACAAAATACGTTTTATGCTGGTGATTGGTCTATTACACCGGGTGTTCGTGTTGAAGATTTAAAAATCAAAACTAATGTAAGACGTGCCGATGGTAACGTGCAAAATAATTCAGAAGCAAAACTGACAAATAATCAAACAGAAGTGTTACCAGGGTTAGGTTTTGCCTGGAATGGCATTGCGAATACAACGGTGTTTGGAGGTGTGCACAAAGGTTTTGCACCCCCGCGTCCAGACCGTGATTTAAATGCCGATGGGGCAAACACGGCGGTAGTTGATGAAACAAATCCAGAAACTAGTATAAATTGGGAAGTCGGTCTTCGTTCAAACTACTTTAAAGGGGTAAATTTTGAATCTACTTTATTCCATACAAAAGTTGACGATATTGTCATTAATAATGGGGCTGGTAATTTTATCAATGGAGGTGAATCTGAGCAAACAGGTCTCGAGTTCGCTGGTCGTGTTAATTTTGGCACAATCTACAATACGCCGCACAATATTTACTTACAGGGAAGTTACACCAATGTGTTTAAAGCTGAGTTTACCAAAGATGGTCTTAACCCAGACAATGGTATTATTGACGGAGATCGTTTACCTTATGCGCCAAAACATATCGCGTCATTCAGCCTTGGATATCAACATCCAGTTGGTTTAGATGCACGTGTAGGTATCGATTATGTTAGCCGTCAAGATGCTGATGCATTCTCACGCGTATTGGATCCAGTTGATGCTGCATTATCTGGTTTATCAGGCGACATCCCTGCATATACTTTGCTAAACATGTCAGCTAACTACAGACCCACTGGCTCTAAAGCGAGTTACTTCTTAAGTGGCTATAACTTAGCCGATAAAGAATATTTAGCAAGTCGTGTTGATGGTATGGCGGTAGGGCGCGGCCGACAAGTTGTTGCTGGTGTACGTTACGACTTTTAATTAGGTTAGTTTATGATTAAGCAGTAAAAAATTAAGGGGCCAAAAGCCCCTTAATTTTTATTACGCAATTATTTTAGATTTAAAGCTTCAACATTAAGATTAATCTACTCAATCAATCCACCGTAGTCGAACTAATTCTATGGATGCTTAAGTCAGCGCCTTCAAACTCTTCCTCTTGGTTTAAGCGAATCCCAACCAGTTTTTTGATTGCACCATACACAATAAAACTACCTAACACTGCAATGAATATAGCAAGACTAGTGCCTATCAATTGCGACATAAAGCTAACGCCACCCATGCCGCCTAGTGCTTTAGTGCCAAAAATACCTGCTGCTAATCCACCCCAAGCGCCGCATAAACCATGCAATGGCCATACGCCTAACACGTCATCAATTTTCAACCGATTTTGCGTCATGGTAAAAGCCCATACAAATAATGCACCTGCAATCAAACCTGTTGCCAAAGCACCTAATGGATGCATCACATCAGAACCAGCGCACACCGCAACCAAACCAGCTAAGGGGCCGTTATGCACAAAACCAGGATCATTTTTGCCTAGCACCACAGCCGCTAACGTGCCGCCGACGAGTGCCATTAAAGAGTTAACCGCCACCAAACCTGAAATACCTTGAATCGATTGCGCCGACATCACATTAAAACCAAACCAACCTACGGTTAGTATCCAAGCACCTAAAGCCAAAAACGGAATGCTGGATGGCGGGTGTGCATACACTTGACCATCTTTACCATATCGACCTGCACGTGCCCCTAACAATACAACCGCAACCAAACCAATCCAGCCACCCATGGCATGTACAACAACAGAACCTGCAAAATCATGGAAAGCAAATCCAAATTGAGCGGCTAGAAAATCTTGAATACCATAATGGCCATTCCAAGCAATACCCTCAAAAAAAGGATAAACAAAGCCAACTAATAAAAAGGTTGCCGCAATTTGTGGGTTAAATTTTGCACGTTCTGCAATGCCGCCAGAAACAATGGCTGGGATAGCCGCTGCAAAGGTTAATAAGAAAAAGAATTTGACTAAATCATAGCCATTTTTAGCGGCCAACATCTCTGCGCCACTAAAGAAATTAACGCCATAAGCAATGCTATAACCAATAAAAAAGTAAGCAATGGTCGAAATAGAAAAATCGACCATGATTTTAACTAAGGCATTGACTTGGTTTTTATGACGGACAGTACCAAGCTCTAAAAAAGCGAAACCTGAGTGCATTGCCAACACCATAATCGCGCCTAGCAACACAAACAGCGTATCATTTGCAGATATTAATTGATCCATTTAACTCCCCTATTGAATTATTTTGATTTTTTACTTTACTGCGCATTATAAGTGCATATGCAAGTACATTGAAGCAATAAGTTTGCACTAGCGTCTGCTCTGCCAGCCGCATTTTCTCTAGCATGATGCCTAACAATTGCATCCATCGCTTTACTAAAAATTCTTCCTGCGCTTTGCTTATCTGTAATTTCAGATAAACTTGCTATGCTTATTGTTTCAACTCTTTTGTTGTCATAAGATAGCTATTGAACGATAGTATGACTTTACAGCCTAAACCCCATGCCGCTAGATGGTTAATCGCCTTGACTAAATAAAAAACGCTTAGCAATACATAAAATTATGTTTGAAATATTATTACTGATTATTATCTTATTCCTTGGTTGGTTTTGGTCCGATACCATTGCTAAACGCGAAATTGCAGTTTATGTTGGCAGAGAACTAGCCAGTCGCTGGAATTTACAACTCTTAGATGAAACCGTTTCCTGCCAAAAAATAACTTTTGCGCGCAATAGCCGTGGCCAAGTGCAGATTGTGCGTATCTATGAATTTGAAGTTAGCGCAGATGGTCGTAACCGTTTGCTTTGCAGCTTGCAGCTGCTTGGCAAGCAATTACAAAGCTGGGATATTCCTCCGTATTTACAACCTGTGCATTAAAGAATGGCTTATGTTGGACGATTTGCACCCTCGCCAACTGGGCCTTTGCACTTCGGCTCGCTAGTTACCGCCGTCGTGAGCTATCTTGAAGCAAAAACACACCATGGCAAATGGATGTTGCGTATTGAGGATTTAGACACGCCTCGCGTGCAAGCTGGAGCAGCAGATAACATAATCCATACATTAGCCGTATTTGGGTTTGAGTGGGATGGCGATATTGTCTATCAAAGCCAGCGCAATGACGCCTATCTCAACGCTTTCTCTCTATTAAAAGACAAACAGTTAATTTATCCTTGCACGTGTACGCGTAAAGAAATCGCTGATTCATCAACTCAAATTGGCATTGAAGGCTTTATTTATCCGGGCACGTGTTTAAGCCAAGCAATCAAAGCAAATGCACCGACTGCTTGGCGCATTAAAACTGAGGACAAATTAATGCATTTCACAGATGCCATTCAAGGTGAAATTACGCAAAATCTAACAGTAGATATTGCAGATTTTGTATTAAAGCGTGCCGATGATTTATTTACCTATCAATTAGCGGTTGTTGTGGATGATGCCGCGCAAGGAATCACGCATGTCGTGCGCGGCGCTGATTTGCTTCACTCAACTCCACGTCAAATTTATCTTCAAACGTTGTTAAATTACCATACACCCAACTACGCACATATTCCGATTGCTACTGATCAAACTGGTCAGAAACTGAGCAAACAATCCTGCGCAAAGCGATTGAGCGCAACTGAAGCATCCGCTGCCTTTTTTTACGCACTCGATTTTCTTAAACAAAATCCACCACCTGAATTGATACAAGAGAATATTGCCATCTGCTGGGAATGGGCTTTTGCGCACTGGAATAGCGTATCAATTCCTAAAAAACACAATAAATCCATCTAATTGCTTGACCAAATAACGACACTTATAAAAAGTTATTGATAACGATTACTATTTAGTTTAAGATTACCAAAATCAAATAATGACCTCAAAAAATCTAACATTCACCCACTTTAGGAATATAAATGCATATAGTCAAGTCATCTCAACTGAAGAAATCAAAGCACCTCATGCTGCGTACCTTTGGTCTTATTATTGGCGCAAGCCTTCTTACCATGTCTCAAACGGCAATAGCTGAAGAAGAGATTGTTTTAGAAAGTGTTGAGGTCGTTAGCCGAAAAATGAGTGATACGGAACCTGTTAAAGGTTACCACGTTAAAAAAAGCGCCTCTTCAACCAGAACAGAGACGGCATTACGTGACACCCCACAATCCATCACCGTTATTCCGCAAGATTTAATTAAAGACCAATCCATTCAAAGCATTAGCGAAGCTGTGCGTTATGTGCCAGGCGTGCAAGCCGCGCAAGGTGAAGGAAACCGCGATGCCTTGGTTTTCCGAGGCAATGCAACGACTGGTGACTTTTTTCTAGATGGTTTGCGCGATGATGTTCAAACCTATCGTGATTTTTATAATACAGATCGTATTGAAGTATTAAAAGGTCCAAACGGCATGGCATTTGGTCGCGGCGGCGCTGGTGGCGCACTTAACCGCATTAGCAAAGAAGCAGGCTGGGACCCTATTAGCGAATTGACAACTAGTTTTGGTGCTTATGACTTTAAACGTATCTCTGGTGACTATGGTCAAGCATTAACAGAAGAGGTTGCTTTTAGACTGAATGCTGTTTATGAAAACTCAGGTTCTTACCGAGAAGATGTAGATATTGAGCGTTATGGCTTCACACCTACTCTAACAATTAGGCCATCAGAAAAAACTAAAATGGTGTTCAGTGCTGAGTATTTTAAAGATAAGCGCACAGCTGATCGAGGTGTGCCTTCGCAAACAAATGGGTCAGGTACAACGGCAAACCTTGGCAATCGCCCATTTGATATTGGTGATTATGATACTTTTTACGGAAATGCGCGTTTAAGCCCAACAGCAACAGAAACAACGGCATTTAATGCATTAATTGAGCATGCATTTGATAATGGTTTAACTGTTAAAAATCGAACTCGTTACGCTTTTTATGATAAGTTCTACCAAAATGTATATGCTAGAAGCCCCGTCAGTTTAACTGGCACGCTGCAGTTAGGTGCATATCGTGATGAAACTGAGCGTGAAAACATCATTAATCAAACTGACCTAACCTACTCGCTATTTACAGGTAAGGTTGAGCATAAACTACTAGTCGGCTCTGAGTTTGCATTACAAGATACTGATAATAAACGCTTAACGCCAGTTGGAGGTGAGAACTTAGCTGGCAACGTTTCTATTAACAATCCAACCGCTGTAAATGTCTTGTTCAACACAGAAAGTCGTAATCAAAAAAGCGATGTTACTGTTACTTCATTTTACCTACAAGACCAAATTATTTTGTCGCCAAAATGGCAGGCTATTTTAGGCTTACGTCATGATAATTTTGACACCGATTACACAAATAAGATAACCAATACCGATATTAACGTCAGTGACAATTTACTCTCTCCTCGCGCTGGTCTAATTTTTAAACCAGTTGAACCTGTCTCGCTTTACGCAAACTATAGTGTGTCTTATGTGCCAAGAGCAGGTGATCAGCTAACCTCGCTAACGGTAACAAGCGCAACATTTGAACCTGAAAAATTCATCAACTACGAAGTGGGTGCTAAATGGGATATTAATCCGAATCTTGCTTTTACTGCCGCAGTCTACCAACTAGAGCGTGAGAATGTACTGATAGCAGACCCAAGCAATCCTGCTCAACAAATTCTTGTTGATGGCCAAGAAACAAAAGGGATTGAACTAGGTGTTTCAGGTGATGTTACCGATAAATGGAGTATGTTTGGCGGTGTTGCATTTCAAAATGGTGAAATCACCAAGCAACAAGGCAGTGGTAATAATGCTATTTTAAAAGGAGCAGAACTTGCTCAAACGCCAACCCGCACACTTTCATTATGGAATAAATACGAAATCAATGAAATGTGGTCAGTGGCTTTAGGTGTTATTAGCACGTCTGAGCGTTATGCTGCCAGTCCAACAGCCTCACAAAGCACCATCATGCCTGGTTATACGCGCTACGATGCTGCCATTTTTGGCCAGTTAAGTCAAAAGATGCGTTTACAATTTAACATTGAAAATTTAACCAATAAAGAATATGCGCTTTACGCGCACAACAACAATAACATCACACCAGGCTCGCCAATTGCTGGTAGGGCAACACTCATTTATGATTTTTAATCGCGATTAATTAAATCTGCCTAGCCCATGCCTGCATGGGCTTTTTTGTAGCCGCAATTTCATTTCATAATGATAAAATACGGGTATGACAACGCCAAAAGACTCACTACATCATTTTTTGTTTGAAAATACGCCTATCCGCGGCAATTTAGTCCATTTAAACGATACTTATAATGCGGCTTTAGCGCATCAACACCTGCCCTTAGTTGTTAAAAAAGCATTGGGTGAGCTAATGGCGGCGAGCACTCTACTCATCTCAACTATAAAAATGAATGGCGCCATGGTGTTGCAAATTCAAACTAAAGGGCAATTGAAGCTGTTAGTCGTTGAATGCAGCTCCGATTTAACCATGCGCGCAACTGCAAAATGGGAAGGTGAAATTGCTGATGATGCCGACTTTTTAACGTTGATTAAAGAAGGTCATTGCATCATTACGTTAGATACAAAAAATAGCGAACCTTACCAGGGCATTGTGCCGATTGAAGGCATCAGTATTGCCGAAATGCTAGAAAACTATATGCTGCGCTCTCAACAAATTGATACCAAACTATGGCTTAGCTGTGATGGTAGTCGTGCTGCAGGTTTATTAATACAAAAGCTACCAGAACAAGAAACACAAGATGCTGACGCTTGGAACCGCGTGACGATTTTAGCGAATACCGTGACAGAGCAAGAGCTATTAACAGAATCGGCAGAACGCATTCTAACGACACTTTTTTATGAAGAAGATGTGCGGTTATTTGAAGCACAATCAATCCGATTTTATTGCCAATGTACGCGTGAAAACGTTGGCAAGATGCTACAAATGTTAGGCCAAGATGAAGTAGAATCAATTTTATCTGAGCAAGAAAAAATTGAAATTAATTGTGACTTTTGCAATAAACAATACTTATTTGATGCAGTGGATGCGGCGACGTTATTTACAGAAAACCCTGTAGTTAAAAACAGTAAAGCGATTCACTAAAGCCAAAATGATTATCCTCAACTAGGCAATTAACTCAAATCGTATTGTCGCTTACGCTCAAATAAACAAATCGCAGCGGCAGCGGCAGCATTAAGCGATTCTAATTTTGGATGCATCGGAATGCTCACTTGATGCGTCGCTGCATTGATCGCAGCCCGCGTTAAACCTGCGCCCTCATTACCAATCACAAACGCCGTTGGCAGGGTTAAATCATGCCGATAAACCGCATCTCCTGCTAGCGTTGTGGCGTAACTATTACCTGCAAATTGACTTACCGTTTCTACAATATCGACGCCTTCAATAATCGGCAAATAAAACTGCGCGCCCTGCCCGCCACGTAAACATTTTGGCGACCAAGCATCAGTACAACCTTTAGATAAATAGACGACATCTACGCCTGAACCGAAAGCGGTTCTTAACATACTGCCTAAATTGCCAGGATCTTGAATATCTTCTAATATCAATGCAAAACTAACGGTTTCTGGCATCGCAAGTACAGGCATTTTCACTAAGGCCAAAATACCTGTACTACTCGCTACTGGCGTTAAATCAGCAAACATTAATGTTGGGAACATAATGGTATTCACATCACCCAAATGCTGCATCAAGTCCGTTGCCTCTTGTGTGCTTTTACCTTCAGGAATAATCAGCAATTCAGGCTCGCCAATTGCTTGTAAATAACTTTCAATGAGATGCACGCCATCCAATAGCGTTTTGCCTTCTTGGGTGCGCTCGCGCTTATTGTCTGCCAGCTTTTTTAAGTGTTTAAAAATAGCATTGTCGCGAGAAGTGATGTGTTTAAAAGACATAAAAAGTTTACTTGTTTAAATAATCAATATCAGCCATATTTTAACTGATGGATGCTGCAAAATTGATTATTTAGCGCATTTCATTGGTTAATCGGTCTGCAATGGCCTTACAATATTGCTATATTCATTGATAAAAGAAAAAAACATTGTTGATATGATTGATGGTTTAGTACAAATTTTTTTGTGGCAAGGCATCGGCGAGCTGATTTCTAGGTTCTTACTGCCAACTATTCCAGGCCCTGTGATTGGTCTGATTTTACTGGTCGCATTTTTATCCATCAAAGGTGAAGTTAACCCATCTTTAGGTATGGTCGCCGATGCTTTTCGGCAACATTTGGCGTTATTATTTGTCCCTGCATCTGTTGGCGTTATTCTGTTTCTGCCAGAATTAAAAGCGCATGCGCTCGCGGTGAGTGTTGCGCTGATTGTGAGCGTTATTTTAGCCATTTCAATCACCGCCCTCATTCTGAAATTATTTAGCATTAAAGAGCCAGCTTATGCCCACACCAAGGCCTATAAGCAAGAGATGAAAGAGCTAGATGAAGATAGACGCCTAGAGATCGAAAAGCGTAAACAAGCGCGTCGCACCAAAGCGATTCAAAAAAAACATGCTAAAAAAGTAACGGGAGCGCAAAGTGAATAATAGAATCCCTATCTCCGAAATTTGGGTCTATCTATCGGGTGACCCTTTATTTGCACTGGTATTAACGTTAGCGACTTATCAAATTGGCTACACGCTCTACGTTAAATCCAATCGCAATCCAATCTTAAATCCTGCGGCTATTTCAATTGTGCTGATTGCGGTGATGATCTCGCAGTTTGGTTTTGGCGATTCCAATCAAGATGCGTATCAAAAATACTTTGAAGGCGCACAATTTGTCCACTTTTTACTTGGCACAGCAACCGTTGCATTAGCTGTGCCTATTTATCGGGGCTTCGCGCAGATGAAAGACAAAATATTCCCTATCTTAGTTGCCTTAATTGTAGGTAGCGTTGCTTCGATTGCCAGCGCCGTGCTCATTGCCAAATATATGCGCGCAGATGAGAGCATTATCGGCAGCATGTATACCAAATCGGTTACCGCACCTATTGCAATGGGCATCGCAGAGCGCATTCAAGTTTCGCCTACGCTCACGGCCGTATTTACTGTGATTACTGGCATTTTAGGCGCGATTTTAGCACCCTATATTTTGGATATATTCAAGATTAGACCATGGTGGATTCGCGGCACCGCTATTGGCGTAGGCGCACATGGATTAGGCATTACCCGCGCCTTTAGCGTCAACGAACAAGCCGGTATTTTTGCCAGCATGGCAATGGGTTTAAATGGGGTATTAAGCGCAATTTTATTGCCTTATGTTTACACCTTTTTACACGGCTAGTACAACATGGTTTTCATAGGATAAAAGTGGCTAAACAAGCAAAAACAAACAATTTAGAACGCATATTGCACACCCAAGGTTTTGGCTCGCGCAAACTATGCCGCATCATGATTATTAATGAAGAAATCACCGTTAATGGTGCGATATGCGACGACCCTAGCGCAACATTTGCATTAGACAATTTGCACTTCACCGTGCAAGGCGAAGCATGGGATTACAAAGAACAATCCTATTTGATGATGCATAAACCGAGCAATTACGAATGCTCACACAAAACGCAACATCACCCGACGATTTACAGCTTATTGCCCCATCCATTAGTCGAACGCGGTGTGCAATGTATTGGGCGATTAGATGAGGATACAACGGGCTTAATTTTAATCTCAGACGATGGTCAATTTATCCATAAAATGAGCTCACCAAAACACAAAGTACCAAAGGTGTATGAAGTAACCTGCAAACACCCCATCAGCGATGAACAAATCGACCATATTCTAAAAGGCGTACAACTGGTTGACGAAGATGCTCCTATTGCCGCGCTAAACTGTACCCGTCTTTCAGACAACGTCATTCATATGACGCTAGCCGAAGGTAAATACCACCAAGTCAAACGCATGATCGCCGCCATTAGCAACCGTGTAGAAGGCTTAAAACGTATTCAAATTGGTGAACTTAAACTGCCAGATGATTTAAACGTGGGTGGATGGCGATGGTTGAATGAGAGTGATATGATAGCGTTGAGTAGCAAAAATACTTCAGCTTAGAAAGGTGTATTTCATTTCCTAAAGTAAATAAATTAAGCAATTGAATTTAATATGAAAAATAATAAATACCTATCAATTTACCCAATTAGTTACACACCGATTTCGGTATATATTTTACTTTAGAAGCTTAGTGATTAGGAGGGGACTTGGCAGATTTCAACCAATACGTACTACCTTTATTTGAAGCGTTGGTAGAAAATAATGAAATTAAAGAAACTCCTAGGTTTCTTGGAATGTCATTTAATATCAATAAATCTGGTGCGATAGCAACATGTGCGCACTTTTTTTCAGAACTAAATAAAAGTAAACCCGTTATAGCAATCCAAATGAATGACTATAGTTTCTTCCCTGTAGAAGAAATTAAGTGTCATGAAAAATATGATTTTGCTATAGCTAAAGTCAAAAGACCTGTTGAGATGGTGTTGCCCTTGATGCCAACTGAAGGCTATGTGGCTGGAATTGATGTAGTGGCATAGTGGCGTGAACTCAAATGGACTTAAAGGGCAACAACTAGACCTCTGCCCTAGATTCATGAAGGGACATATTGTCCGTGTTGGTGAAAATTCCCCTGTAGAGCACGCAAAAAGTATTTGTGAAGTTTCATTTCCTTCCCTCGCGGGGTTTAGCGGCACTCCAATCTTATCAGATGGCGAACAGCAATATGTTGCTGGCATGCTTTATGGGAATTACGAGTCTAGTATTCAGTTGTTTAAAATTACGGGCATAAACGACTCTGGAAATAAATGCAATGAAGAGATCCATCGCGTTTACGAATTTGGTCTTGCGCATACGCCTTCAGATATACGGCAGTTCTTGAGTGATTTAGGGTATGAAGCATAAGCTCGCATAGGGCGCAATAACTGAAAGGCATTGCGCCGCATGTTTACAGCTATACGGCGCAATGCGCTACGCTTATTGACGCCCTAACCAAAAGCTAAAGCACAAAGCTAAAGGGGTCACACAAAGCTAAAGGGGTCAGGTCTTGCATTCCAACATTTTATCCATTAAATTATCTACATGGCTAGACCGTTACGCATAGAGTTTGAAGGTGGTGTTTACCACGTGACCTCCCGTGGGGATGGTCGCGAGGATATTTATCTTGATGATGCTGACAGGGTCATGTGGTTAGAGGTGTTTGGTGAAGTTTGCAAGCGATTTAACTGGTTATGCCATGCATATTGCTTAATGACCAATCATTACCATATATTGATTGAAACGCCTGATGCTAACTTATCTAGAGGCATGCGCCATTTAAATGGTGTTTATACGCAGCGTTTTAATCGCAAGCATGGCCGTGTAGGTCATGTGTTTCAGGGGCGGTTTAAGGCAATTTTGGTCGATAAACAAGCCTACTTGCTGGAGTTGAGTCGTTACGTTGTGTTAAACCCCATTCGCGCCAATATGGTTAAAGCCATTACCGATTGGCCTTGGAGTAGTTATTTGCCAATGCTTGGGCTAGCATTACGACCTGAATGGTTGAATGTTGCGTGGCTATTGTCACAGTTTGGCACAAATGCTAAATCTGCACTGCCAGCATATCAGGCTTTTGTGCATGCGGGCATTGCCCAAACTGGCATATGGGCGCAATTGCGCGGGCAGTTGTATTTAGGCGATGACGCTTTTGTAAATAAGATGCAGAGCAAGCTGCAAACAAACGCAATGAGCACAGAAATCCCACGTCAACAAAGACAAGGCAATCTTAAAACTTTGGCTGATTATAAAACTGATTTTTCAAATAATCGTGACCAAGGCATGGCGCTTGCCTACTTGCAAGATGGCTATAGCATGCAACAAGTTGCCAATTTCTTTCAAGTACACTATGCAACAGTCAGTCGAGCTGTG